>MDTA01043194.1_pt1 | contig 23846 bp, 21 predicted proteins | sample 811151 | NCBI WGS metagenome assembly MDTA01 (sample SAMN05326648, study PRJNA326480) | marine metagenome | isolation source: seawater | place: Indian Ocean: South | collected 2010
TAGTGGAACATCCAAAACTTCACTAAGTGATTTTTATATAGGTTCGGTTGATAATACATTAGATGGATATCCATATGTTGATGAACAAACAAATGAAATCTACACCATGACATTTGGTGATGAAAATAGTTTGTTTCAATCAAGAATTGGTGCTAGGTATCAAAACTTCACTTGGACTACAAGTGACAATGGTTTATTTCAACTACAATCCAATCAAGATTTTACCGCACAATATAACGCACAGGCAATCGCAGAAGCAGACAACACAGGATTTATTTCAAAATCATTTGAATCAAATGTGGTGACTGATTTTGATTTTAATAATTGGTCTACTGATAGTAATCTTGGAGATTGGACGGAAAGTGGTGGTTCTGTAATAGCAAAACAGGCAATCACTACTGCACCAAGTTCATCAAATGCCTTTGCTGTAAGATTCATAACTCAAGGTGGTTCTATTTCTCAAACTATGACCGTACAAGGAAATTCTGTCTATGAAATAGTAGCACATGGTTCATCTTCAGCAGCCAACCTCTCTAACATACAATTAGAAGTTAGTGGGGCTTACACTCAAGAAACACATAAAGGTATTGTAGGAGTTGATGGTAGTTGGGGTAAATTTAGAGATGATTTTTATACGAGTGGTTCTCATGGTGTAAATCAAAATTTAAAATTAACTTTTACTGCCGTGTCTTGTTCAAATGCATCTACAGGACCTTTATTGGATACGGTCTTTGTCAGAAGATGGGAAGGTTCAAATTTTAGTGATGAAAGTGTCACTATATCAGGTAAGTATCATGATGATGGACAGAGTGATGGTTTTAATGACCACGCAACAAGATATAATACAGCGATTCAAAAAACAGTTGAAATACAAGACACTTATGGTGGTTTGTCAATAGCTTGTTTTTTACCAGGTACTCTAATCAATATGTCGGATGGTACGATGAAACCAATTGAAGAAGTTAATGTCGGAGATGAAGTCTTATCAATTGATTTACCAGGTTTACCTGACGAAGACTTAGGATATTCAGAATGGAAGGCATTTACTATGAGACCTATGGATAACTTACCTGAAATGATTGATAGAAATAAAAGTGTTGCAACTGTAGAAAATTTATATTATGATTACATGAGTGGATATTACGATATAAATGGTGGGTTTCTAAAAATTACAGCAGAACATGATATGTTCATTTATAAAAATGGTGAGTGGGTATGGGAAACGCCTGATAATTTGAAAGTCGGTGATAAAATGTTTAGTAATATTGGTGAAGTAATCAATATTGATTCAATTGAATTAATAAAAGGAGAAGTAGAGGTAATTAACTTTGATGTGGAACCTTTGGATGTTTACTTTGCAGGTGGTGTATTAGTGCACAATAAAGGGTCGGATTCTGATCCTGGTTAATATATATTATTGGAGAATAATAGGTTTTAGATGTCAGTTTTAAATCGTGGTTGGTTATACGACTCAATAACAAGAAATCAAGATAGTGGTTCAGTTTCATACCGATGGACTCATGGTGCTAATGATGTGTATATGGGTGCAGGAATCATGTATTTTTCCATTCCATACTTTCTTAAGGCAAGGGTATGTGTTTGTTTAGGAAGTGGTGGTGGATTTGTTCCAAGACTTATGGTTGATGCAACTTGGGAATTACAAGAGACTCAAATGTACGATGAAGGTGTAACAGAAGGTCATGATTCTGTTCAAAGAGGAATAACTGGTGATGTTTATGTGGTTGATGCCACAAACGGATTTAATGGAAATGTAGATTGGGATGAGGAAAATAGTTATCTTAGAGAAAACTTTAATCCAAGATTTTTAAATACAACTACTGAAGATGCATTTTATAATTTTTTTGTAAAAAGGGATATTAAAATAGATTATTTACACATAGATGCTGACCATACCTACGAAGGTGTAAAGAAAGATTTTGAACTATACTCCACAATTATGAATCCAAATGGAATAATTAGTATACATGATACAGATAAAAGATATTGGGACACATTCGAAACATATGAGGGTGAACCACATGATACTGTAGAAGGCCCATCGAAATTCGTAAGTGAGATTTCAAATGAGTGGGAAATTTTTAATTTATTTGATTTTATTCCAAAATCTACTAAATTATCTTCTACAGGTCTCACACTACTGAGGAAAAAAAATAGTGAGGTATAAAAAACAATGGAAAGAATGGTTTGATGGTGGTAATACTATATGGAGTGATTATGGTTACAATTACCATTCATATAAAATATCATCAGAACTACTACCAACATTAGATATACCGAAAGATGGAGATATTATTCAGTTTGGTTGTGGAGTTGGTGTCACTATCGAAAAGTTGTGTGAATTATATGGTAGTGAAAGAGTATATGGATATGATATATTTAATCCATTAAATCATACAAGAATATTTTCCTTTGATGTTTATAGACAAGAACCACATAAAAGAAACATAGCATATTGTGATATAGATATTGGTTCAGTAGCTACTGATAAAAATATAAGATGTGATTTGTTCGATTATGCTTGGAATTACTTGTTAAAAGGTGGATACATTTTAATAAACAATTCTATTGTTGAAGAATTTAAAAAACTTCATTCGATAGCAGAAATCAAAAAATTAAATGAATTTGATAACAAAGAGTTGTGGAAGAACCCACATCAAAATAAATTAAATACAAAAACTTTAGTAAAGAAATTATGAAGTATAAAATAAAAAAGTTTACCAGAGAAGAAGTATTAGATATGAGATATCGTTATGCTGATTGGACAAAGCCTGAGAATGACTTTTGGGTAGTGGAAACTCTTGAAAAAGAAATTGATAAACAAGATAGAGAAGGTTTAGAAAAATGGTATAAAGAACTTGGTTTTGTAAACACATCCGTTGAAAAAATATGGGTTTTAGAAAAATTTAAAGATAGACAACTACACTCATCTAAATACATAGATAGTCGTATCGGAGAATTTCCCATATCTGATTTCAATGATGAAATCATGCAAAGAATAATATTGGAAGAAATGGAAAAGAGATTTTTAACGGATTTTATAAATAATCGAATCAAAAAAATGGCATTTATTTCTTTTCAAGAGGAAATGGAAGCCAGACAATTGTTGGCAGATTGTGAGATGCATACTACAAAATATGTTGAGTCAAGAATTTGGGACTATGAAATAGAAGACTTAAATGATGAAATTCATAAAAGAATAAAGTTAGAAGAGTGTGAAAAGATAAATTCTAAATTTGTTCAAAAAAGAATCAAACCCTACATGGGAAAAATACATCCTAAAGAGGAGTTAGAAAAAAGACAGATAATGTCTGAATCCGAGAAACATACAAGTTATTATGTTCAAAATAGAATGAAAGAATTCTCACCTATCGAAACGAGGACGGAAAATCATGAGGACTTGTATGAAGATTTACAATGGAGACAAGATTTAGAACAATGTAATTTACATGATACAGATTTTATCAATCAAAACCTTAAATTTTATAAAGGTCGTGGTTTAGAAATTAAAACACCGACATTAGAATTAGAATATCGTTTAAAATTAGAAGAATGTGAAAAGTTCAATACTGATTATATAAGTCGTGAAACAAAAAGACTTAAAGATGAGTATATGATACGAGACCCTAAAGAAGAATTAAAACACAGAATGAATTTAGCATTTTTTGAAGATAATGTCAAAGATAAAGAAAAACTTGCAAACAAAGAATCATTTTGGGATATGATTTCCGTACATGGTTTAGAAAACATGCAACTATTGAAAGAAGAATTAAATAATGTTGGTAAAGGTTTTTGTTTAGCTAAATGGAATCAAGTAAGTATATTATTACAGACAGGTCAAACTCATTCTTGTCACCACCCAAGACCTCATGTAGTTCCTGTCGAGGAAGTAAAAAAGAATCCGTCCGCACTACATAACACTCGTTTTAAAAAACTTCAAAGAAAAACGATGTTACAAGGTGGGAGGCCTGATGAATGTGACTATTGTTGGAATGTTGAGGATGCAAATCCTGAATCTTTTAGTGATAGGATAATGAAAAGTGGAGAAGCTTGGGCATTTCCTTATTTTGATAAAATAAAAAAATCAGACCCTAACGCCGATGTTTTACCATCTTATGTAGAAATATCATTTAGTAATCAATGTAATCTTGCTTGTGGATATTGTGATGTAAAGAGTTCATCAAGATGGCAAGCTGAAATAGCTGGGAAAGGACATTATCCAACAAGTGGTATGTATAATAATACTGAATGGATGGAAAGAGAGAATATTGTTCCGATACCACATACAAAACCCAATCCATATAGAGATGCATTTTGGAAATGGTGGCCTGATTTATTTAAACAATTACATACATTTAGAATAACAGGTGGTGAACCTTTATTATCAAAAGATACATTCAAAGTTTTGGACTATATAATTCACAATCCAAAGGTCAATCCAATGTTAGAGATGTCTGTAAATAGTAATTTATGTGCACCACAAGATGTATTTGATGAATTTGTTGATAAAGTAAGATACATAACGGATAAAGAATTAGTTTGGAATTTTTCATTGTTTACAAGTATAGAAGCTTGGGGGGAACAAGCAGAATACATGAGAGATGGACTGAACGCCGATACCTTTTGGAATAACTTAGACACATTCTTGACCAAGTGTCCTAAACCTGAGGCAACAATTATGGCCACTTATAATTTAACAAGTGTACCAACCTACCACGAGGTAATCAAAAGAACATTTGAACTCAAAAAGAAACATTATAATGGAAAACGATATAGACACTATGGTATAATTTTAGATACTGCATATTTACGACATCCTGAATTCTTACAAGTAAGACTATTATCAACCGATTGGATTAATAAAATTAGGGAAGATGTGAAATTGATGGAAAGTTTAGCGGAAGAAAAATATACACATATTTATGGACATGGTCACGCTGGATTCTATGACTTTGAAAGAGAAAAACTAAGGAGAGTGTTGGATTGGGTTGATGCACCATTAGATGATGTCAATTGGTTAATTAAAATGAGAAAAGATTTTGTTTTATTCATCGATGAATTTGATAAGAGGAGAAATAAAGACTTTTTAAAGACATTTCCTGAAATGACAGATTTTTATAACTCATGTAAAAGTTTATTATGATAAAAATAGGGATTGATAATTTTCACGACAATGGTACTCCAATTGATAATTGTAATCTTTTTCGGTTGGATGAAAATGATGGTTGGGATGAATTTCCTTGTGATACAGGTTTTGTTATTCAATGGTTTGTTCAAGACGAAAAAATACATAATAGAAAACCTCGACCAAATCGGTTTATTAACAAAGGTTGGTATCCAGCACAATACCGATATGTTGATACTCAAAAGGAAAATTATTTTTTGTATCCAATCAACTTCAAATGTTTTATAAATGGATTTAATATTACAATTGAAGAATGTTGGAGTACAGATAAACAATATTTAAAAACTAACAAAACATTCTTAGATTCTATTCCAAATCATGTAATAGAAAAGGTTCGTAATAATAAAGCAAAAATTTTATTGAATTATGGATATGAAGGATATGATGAGAATGTCAAAGATACAATACTTTATTTATCCGACTTACTAATTGAAAAATTACAAGAAAAACAAATACCAATCGAAAATGTTTTTTATACCGATGGAAATTATCAACTTGATGATAAAAATACAGCAATAAAAAGTTTTTCTCAAAATTATACTGCTAATTGTTTTTACATAGAAGAGGGAGAAGTTGGTTCAAATTTATCACACTTTAAATTGACAGAAGAGCGGATTACTGAAAAGAAAAGTGTAAAACTTGAAAAAAAATATATTTGTTACAATAGATTAGAAAAGTGGCACAGAAAAGAAGTTGTAAATTGGTTAAGAAATAATCAATATCTCGATAGTGGTTATGTTTCTTTTCCGCCAGATTTAACATTAGATAATAAAGATTTTAACGACAATTGGGCATATCATCAAATATGTCATCAACATTACGATACGAGTTTTTTCTCAGTTGTCAACGAGTCACAATTTGGTTCATATACTCATACTTTTATTACTGAAAAGACTTGGAAGGCAATATTTAATTTTCATCCATTCGTAATCGTGGGTTCACCTTATTCTCTTAAATATTTAAAAGAAAAAGGATTTGATACATTTGAAGATATATTTGATAGTAGTTATGATAGTATTGTTGATAAGGATTGGAGATTGAAAAAGATTCTTTTAACACTTGATGATTTTTTCAAAAATAATAATATTGAAAAATTACAGAAGTTAAGAAACGATATACACGATAGATTACTACACAATTATAACCATTTTTGGAATGACTTTCGTGATTATGTAATCGAAGATTTTAATAATAAAATAGAAGATATAATGAAATGATGAATGTAAAGTTTTTTGCCGAGATAGGAATAAATCATAATGGTGATGTAGAGATAGCAAAAAAGTTAATTGATGCCTCCAAAAGAGCAGGATGTGATGCGGTCAAATTCCAAAAACGAACCATTGACATAGTTTATGATAAAGAAATGTTAGATTCACCAAGAGAATCACCTTGGGGTACGACACAAAGAGAACAAAAAGAAGGTTTAGAGTTTGGTCACGATGAGTATACAGAGATTGACAAGTATTGTAAAGAAGTTGGTATAGATTGGTTTTGTTCTGCTTGGGATGTAGAAAGTCAAAAATTTATTCAAAAATTTGATTTAGAAAACAACAAAATAGCTTCTGCCATGATAACACACGAAGAATTATTACACGAGGTTTCTAAGGAACGGAAGAAAACCTACATCTCAACTGGAATGTCAAATTTTAAAATTATTGATAAGGCAGTAGAGATTTTTGAAGGTAACTTTTGTCCTTATGTATTAATGCATTGTGTTTCGACATACCCAACAAAAGACGAAGATTGTAATATTAGTGCTATTGAAACTATGGTCAGAAGGTACGGGCCTGATATAGGATATAGTGGTCATGAGATAGGAATTATACCATCATTAGCTGCCGTATTTAGTGGAGCAGTAGCAATCGAGAGACATATTACTTTAGACAAATCAATGTATGGTTCAGACCAATCATCATCTTTGACCGAAGAAGAGTTCTCACAATTAATCAATTATACAAAAACCCTTTCAGGTGATGGAACAAAAGAGATTATTGAAGAGGAAAAAGATATAGTTAAAAAATTAAGATATTGGTAAAATGAATTTAGTTACTGTTTGTGGACACAACACAACAATGTTACGACATATGTTGAATCACTACAAGGATATTGTGAATGATATTTTTGTTGTAGTATATTTATCTTCAGATAAAGATAAAGTTCTTTCTGAAGTAAGTGAAATTACTCGTGATTTGAATATAGATATTCATAAGAAAACTTATGAAGAACCATTTAATTGGGAAAGAGTTACAGAGTTATACAACGAAACAAAGTTATTGAAGCCAGATGAATGGTGGATTGTCTCAGATGATGATGAATTACATACATATCCAAGACCTATTAATGTTTTAATTGATGAATGTGAAGAATTTGGTTATAAATTTATTACAGGCGCTTTTTTAGATAGAATTGGAGAAGGTGGTAAGTTCCCTCGAATACATGATGATAGTGATATATGGACAGAGTTTCCCTTGGCAGGAACATTCAGATATCCAATATCAGATGCCTGTCCCAATAAAACTGTTATTATGAAAGGGGATATACAAGTTACAAATGGTCAACATTATGCCATGATAGATGGTGAAGATACCTATGGAGATAGATGGATGAACGACTTGAGATATCCTGTTGGTGATTGTTTTATTCAAGTAAACCATTTTAAATGGGATGTTTCGGTTATGACAAGATTAAAGGAAGTAGCATTTGAAAAAAAGGATTATACATATTATTGGGAATATAGAAAGATGTTTGACTATATAATGGATAATCTTGGTCGAATCAATATAGATGATGAAAGATTTATGATAGAAAGATGTGGTAAGAATTATACTGATTATAAACAATGGGATGAAATCAAAGTACAATCTTTAGAATATAGAATATGAAAAAATTAGCAGTTATAGTACCATTCAATGAAAAATTGATTGAAAATTTTACAGACCACTTTGGTGCAGTTGTAGAACAAAAAGGATTTTATTATAAAATATTTTTTATAAAACAAAAATCAAATAGACCTTTGAACAAAGGTAAATTATTTAATATAGGATTTAGTTTAGTGAAAGATAAATTTGATTATTTTTGTTTTCACGATATAGATTTCATACCAATATCCGATTTTGAATATGACCCGAATGACCAACCAATTTGTTTATATGAGAAAGTTTTACCGATGGAATTTGGTGAACATGACTCTTTAGATAATTTTGAAGACTTTGATATAATTTCTGATTCTCATTTTGGTGGAGCTGTGTTGTTTGACAAAACTCAATATAAAAATATAAATGGTTATTCAAATGATTATTGGGGCATTGGTTATGAAGATAGGGACTTACTTGTTAGAATGATTACAAGAGGTTTTAGGCTTCGTTCAGTGCTTGATAAACCTATCAGAAAATCCTATTGTGATTTTAACGGAATGACATCCTATGGTGAGATAAAAATAACAAATAATAAATTAGCTAAAACTACATCTCAATCCTTTTCGATGTCCTTGTGGTTTAACATATCAAAAGTACCACCTCATAGTGACCAAGTAGATAATAATAGATGTGAATATTTTTTACTCGGAAGGCCAGGTTATCATAGTGGATTATCTATAACACATGAGGGTAGAATTAAAGCAGCAGTTTGGGATGAAGATAAAGAAAAAGCCTTTATAGTTCAATCCAAACCTGTTACATTAGGTAAGTGGATTCACTGTGGTATAAGCATTGATATGGAAGAAGGTAAGATGAGATTGTATGTGGATGGTCAAAATATAAGTTTTAGTGATTTACCGATGAAATTGATGGATTACCACACGAAACCTTACTATCTTGGTGTCGGTCATCCTACGGCATCAAGTTGGAAAAACTTCACAAATGGAAGTATAGCTGATGTAGGAATTTGGGATAATAGTTTGACGGAAGATGAATTCTCAAAAATTTATACTGATGGAATAACAAATAAAGATGGTAAGTTTTTGACTTCAAATGTCCCAATCGTATATTATAGTTTTGATTGTGGATATGATAAATTAATTTTTGATATGAGTGGTAATAATAATCATTTAGAATGTCACAATGTCATAACAGGAAAAAAATTAGTAAAAACATCAACTGAGAGATATTTACCTTATAGAAGAAATGGTTATTTCGCCTATATTGGTGATATTGATGATTTAAAAAATTTAAAATATTTAGAGGATAGTTCTCATCCTGAGGTTATGAATAATAGAAATATTTTCAATAAAAAATTAAATAATTTCGAAAAAAATTTACAAAAAGATGGGTTGAGCTCAACAAGATTCAGAATTGTAAATCGAGAGAATTTTAAAGATAAACATGAAATAATAGAAGTTGTAATATAAGGAGAAAAGTTATGGCTACAAAGAAAACAGACGCTAGAGACCAGTTAGATGCTGGTTCAAGTGCTACTTCAACAGAAATAAATACATTAGTAGTTAAAAGTCTTACTAATTTAGAAGAAAAAGTTGAAGCTATAGATTGGAAGTTATGGGAGATATATAACATTATTAAGAGTTATGTAGAGAACCCATCAGCTCCACAACCATCACAACCATCAGCTAATGCGACAGATGTTGCACAAGAGTTAGCAAAACTACTTGGAAATTCTGATAGTGGTGAAAAGAAGTCAGTTGTAAAGAAACTATTTGGATAAACATTGTTAGTAAAAAATCCTAAGTTAGCTATTATTGTTCCGTATCGTGACAGAGAAGAACATTTATCGAGATTTGTGCCCCATATGGAGGAGTTTTTATCTGATAAAGGCATCGACTATAAAATATTTGTAATCGAGCAATCAGATGAGAGGCCGTTTAATCGTGGTTGGTTACTTAATGTCGGTTTTAAAATAGCAGAAGAACAAGGATACGATTACTTTTGTTTTCACGATATTGATATGCTACCTGAAGATGATTCATGTGATTATTCATGGGTTGATAGACCAACACATTTAGCAAGTAGATTAAGTAAATTTAACTATAAATTAATATATCCTGAATACATCGGTGGTGTAACATTATTTAACAAAGAACATTTCAATTGGATTAACGGATTTTCAAACAAGTATTGGGGTTGGGGATTTGAAGATGACGATTTACTTTATAGATGTAGAACAGGTGGAGTTCCATTAGACCAACAATGGGTTGGTGCTGGAAAACAAACAAAATCAACAATTATGGATGTCATGGAGTTCAATGGAAAAGATTATTGTGAAATTCCATTGAGTAATACCATATCAAATACTCTTGATGGTTCATTCACAATAGAAGCTTGGGTAAAACCAAGTGATGATTTAGTTCTTGATGATAATAAACATTATGATGAATTCCATATTTTTACAAGACCAGGTCATCACACAGGTATTGCCTTCACAAGTGGTATGCAATACAAAGGTAGTATTTGGGATGAAGAAGAAGAACAACATATGGTTGTTTCTGATAGAAAAAATTCTGAATGGTGTCATGTAGTATTTTCAATTGACCACATAACTAAAAGATTGAGAATGTATACAAATGGACAAGAAGTAAATAACTCACCAAAAGAATATTTTTCATCTCAAAGAAAAGTCAATGTCGTTCCTTATTACATTGGTTGTGCAAATCCAAATGCAAGACATGGAGATTCAGGTTATTTCAAAGGTCATATAGCACAGATAACAATGTGGAATAATTGTTTGAAACCACAAGAGGTTTCAACTATCTTCAATAATGGAATTCCTTATATTTCAACCAAACAAAAATCATATTCAGGCTGGAAATCAGGCACAGAATCCTATAAATCATCTAAAAATGTAGTTGGATATTGGGACTTTGACAATGTTGTAGGTGGTAAGATTATAGACAAAAGTGGAAATGACAATCATGCCATTATAAAGGGTGGTATTCTTACAGAAGAAAGTTTACAGATAGGAGCAGACATCCTTATACCTAAAAGAAGAAATGGTAAGTTTACTTGTTTAGAACATGAAGAAAATGGATGGATGAATACAAAATATGCACAATTTGAATCTCGTCAGAATCAGATATTCTTTTTTAACAAGGTCAGACGAGGTTTACAAGATTTTAAAAAGGATGGTATTAGTTCTTTGAAATATGATATCGTCAATCGTGAAGAATTTTTAACTAAACACGAGTTTATAACAATAGCATGAGTAAAAAATTAGCAATATGTGTACCACATTATAAGAGAAAACAACACTTAGAAAAATTTATTCCTCATATGGATGAGTTCTTTAAAGACAAGGATATTGAATATAAAATATTTGTAGCCAACCAAGTTTATCCTGATTCTGTTAGTGGATTCAATAGAGGAACTTCAAAAAATGTAGCCTTTGATGTGGCAAGAAAAGAAGGTTATGATTATTTCTGTTTTCATGATATAGATATGTTACCTGAGGACGACTCGTGTGATTACTCATATCCCAAAAATGTTGAACATTTAGCCGTTCATGTAAAACAATTCGATTATGGATTAAAATACCAAGAGTACTTTGGTGGTTGTATATTATTTACCAAAGAACATTATGAACAAATCAATGGATACTCTAATGGTTATTGGAATTGGGGTATGGAAGATGATGATATTTTATATAGAGTGAAACAAAAAGGTTTAGCAAACAAAACTTTTATGAATCATGAAGAAAGTAAACAAATTAATTTTGTTAGGTTAAATGGGTTAAGTGATTATATAAAGATAGTCCCCAATGATTCAATTAGAGAACTCACAAGTGAAAGTTTTACTTGGTCTGTAATGGTGAGAGCAGAAGACCGATTTGATATACCAAAATATTTGATTGGTGATGTTGAAAATAGAAAATTTATACATCAATATATTTTAGGAAGACCAAGTTTTCAAATGGGATTAGGTTGGGATAATTCTGATGCATATTCATTTGGATTATTTGACCAAAAAAATAACCATTCATATATGTGGATTAAAAGACCACCTGATGTTTGGACTCACTTAATGATTACGGTAAATGTTGAAACTCAAGAGATGAGATTTTATCTAAATGGTGAAGAATCCGATTCAAGATTTGGTCATGGTTCTCAGTCCCCATTAGGTTTTCAAGTACCACTAAAAAAATATGGTGGTAATCCATATTATATTGGAGTCGGTGACCCAAGACAAGAAGATGAAATATTTTTTTCAGGTGATATAGCACAAGTATGTATGTGGGATAAGTGTTTATCAGATGATGAGATAAAAGAATTTTATTCAACTGATTATCCAACACCACAAAATACAAAACTTCATTACAATTTTTCAGATGTCCGAGATGATATTGTTTATGATAAAAGTGGATTTGGTAATAATGGATTTTTAGATGGGTGTATGGTTGACGAGGAAGAGTTACAAGTAATATCAAACACCACATTACCGTTTAGAAATAGGCCAGGTAGATTCTTCTCACAAGAACACAAAAGAAATGATATGGTTGGTGGAAAATGGGTTCATCAAAAAGATACGAGTATCAATGAAAAAAGATTTGTAGAGGAAGTTCAAGGTGGAATTGTAAATACGGATGATGATGGACTTTCGGATTTAAATTATAGTGTCGTCAAAAAAGAAAAATTATTTGGGACACAGCACGAGATTATAGATTTTAAATGTGAACAAGATATTCCAGACCATGTGGAGTTTTAATGATAATAGCATTCGATTTTCCAAAAAATACGATAGGTGATGAGTTTGACCATTGGCCTGAAGAATTCAATGGTTTAATCAATATACAAGATGGTATCGAACCTTATTTTGGAAGTGCACCACCATCATTTGTCGACTTATTACATAAGTTTGAAAAAGATTTTAAAATATTATCATCGGATAAAGCCATAACCTCAATAAAACCATTTTATTATTTTTTAGAGACTCAAGGGCCACCTGAAGGTTGGTTGGGTATGATTGATGGTCATGAGAATACATTATTGTCAGGTGTTAGTGAAAAAATACTTGAGTCTGTGAGAGAAGGACAATGTACAATAGTGTTGTGGTCATGTAATGAGGGTTACGACCCTTTTCAGTACGAAATTTTTGATAGAATTTATGAAGAATTACAAAGTAAATATTTACCATTCGATAATTTTATATTTGTATCAGGCAATCTCATAATAGATGTGCTTCACCAAGCTTGGGCTAAAGTAAATAATCAAAATTATTTGATAAAGTGTCTTCCTTTCAACAATGAAATATATGATGACTATAGTAAAATTCAAGACAATGTAATCTATGATAAAGATTCTAAAGAAAGAGATAAATATTTTTTATTACTAAATAGAGCTCCAAGAATACACAGAATGGCATTTATCTCTTGGTTGAATAGTGAGAATTTATTAGAAAACACTTTGACATCCTATCCTTCTGAAAAACTAGCACCTTACAATTTTAGTAAAAAATCTGATTTATCAGTTTATTTTTCAAGGATGTTATGTCTTGATAGAAAAACAAAAAGTAAGTGTTTAAGTGGCTGGAAAGATTTAGAAGAAAATAAACTCCCATTGATAGTTGATGTGGATGAGTGGGGGACAAATCACTATGGTACTTCTGTAGATTGGCTTTATAGTAAAACATTTTTTAGTGTTGTCACGGAGTCTATTTATGATGACCTATCGGTATTTTTAGATGAAAAAATATGGAAACCTATTTATAATTACCATCCTTTCTTAATGATTGGATGTCCAAATTCACTTGTAAAATTAAGAGAATTTGGATTTAAAACATTTTCGCCGTGGATTGATGAATCATATGATTTAGAACTCAATCATGGAAAAAGAATGGGTATGGTTGTAAATGAAATTAAAAAATTATGTTCGATGAGTATTGATGAATTAAGAGGGTGGTATCAAAATTTAATACCTATATTAGAACACAACAAATCATTCCTTGAAAGTGATTCAAGTCAGTTTGATAAATTACTTAAAAGAATATAAGGAGTTCAAATGTACAATGATATGATAAATGAGTGGAACGAAAAGGGTTATGTAAATATTCCAAACTTATTTACTGAAAATGAAATTAAAGAAATAAGACAAGAAGGTATTAAGCTGTTAAACCAAAGAAATCCAAATTGGAAAGATGATGGAATGGAAGGTTCTCAACCTTATAAATTTCCTAATAATGAATCAAAAATTTTCGAAAATCTGATGAGGGATAGTAGACTTATTGATTTGGTTAAAGTTTTAATTAGAAATGATATCAGGCCTGATTGTGATATTCAAGTAACACAAACATGGATGTATTTCAAACCACCAGGTGAATTGGGTAGAGATGTCCATCAAAATATTTTTTATACACATTGTGATTGGGGTGGAGTATTAAACATAAGTTTGGCAATAGATGAGTCTACAAAAGAAAATGGTTGTTTGTATTTTTATCCTGGTTCCCATAAAGAAAAAATAGCATATCCTATTCCTGATGATTGGAAAGACGAGGAGAGAATGAAAACCAATCCATCTGAGTGGAGAAATGAAAGAGGTAAACCAATTTTTATACCAGGTACATATATAAATGGTGAATGGGTGGATAAGTACCCAAAAGAATATTTACCTTGTAAACCTGGCAGTGTTACATTGATTCACTCTCATGTATTACACGGTTCAGAAGAAAATAAAACTACAGATATGTGGAGAATGTCTTTTCTTGCTGGTTATATAGCAAAGGGTACTTATGTTCTTGAAGGACATGATATGAACCGACAGCCCATTGATGTATAATTTAATATATACTTCCAAAGAATATCAAATAGGAGATATGTTTGATAGGTTTGGGAGAAATTCATTATATCAAAGGGATGTATTCAGATATAATTTATTGTCAATTGACGAGGTAGATGAAGAACGATTTATCGATGATAAAAATATCATACTTTGTAATGATTTACATACCCTAATAAAACATTCCAAAAAAATAAGAAGCCTAATGACTAATAAAAACTTTATCATTGTGGCCCCTTTCGAACATGAAGCTCTTCATGATTTATGGTTTAACCATTTTGTTAAAAATATTCACGCAAATCTATTTCCTCAGAAACAAGTTTATATGGTTAGTTATGATGTCAACTCAAAGGAAACATTTGAACAATGGAAGAAAGAAAAAAATATAACTTCGGATATTCAATCTATCTACTTGGATACTTTTATATTTCAAAACTTAGATGTATTTTTTGAAAATGAAGAAATAGTTCATAGAGAACACTTCGAGTTTAAAAATAATAAACCATTTCGTTATGTATGTTATAATGGTGACCCAAAACAGCATCGTGTGGAATTCGTTGAGAGTTTACAAAGGGAAAAAATTGATAAATTTGGATTAATTTCATTACTTAGAGAAAACAACCCTTTAATATTGGACAGAGAAAGGATAGACCATTCTGATATGACCACACAGAGGTATCCTATTAATCACTATCGTGACACATATTTTAGTGTAGTTACAGAAAGTTATTTTTGGACAGATCATGGAGAACATTATAAATACATTACTGGTATAAGTGAGAAAACCTATAAGGCACTTTTACTCAATCCTTTTATAATTTTGGGTGGTAGACACACTCTGAAACATCTTAGGAAGTTAGGATTTGTAACCTTTCCTGAGTTGTTTGATGAGAGTTACGATGATATATTCGACACAAAAAAACGACAAAATAAGGTTTTAGAGTGTGTTAGAAGTGTATGTGAAATGGATGTAGAGGAATTAAATAATCTATATCATAGTGAGTTGATTGATAAGGTAAAGCACAATCAAAATTTATATATGGAATACGATAGAAAAAAATTATTCAGTAAATTTTTAAATCAAATAGATTGGAATTATGAATCATAAGAAACTCGACCATTTAGTTGATTTTGACACAATTGATATTTTGGAGAAAAAGTATCATGATGAAATCAAAGATTTGGTTTACGAAAAAATGGAAGGTGATTGTTCACATGGATGTGATTGGAAAACACATTGGAACGAATCCATAGACGGAACACTCGAACCATACCACACAAATATGTTTACTTGGAAAGTCACCCAAAAAGAAACTTACGAATATTTTTTCTTTAATGAAATTTTTAGGTGTATTGAAGTTAATTTACCTCGATGGGGAGTCGAAATACATTATAGATTCAAAATGCCATTTAAAGATATAGGATTCGAAGGAATACATAATGACCCTAACAAAAAATACTGGTTAGGATTTTCACCAACGAAAAAATTATATACTTGTGATGGGCAGTTAGAACCAGATGCATCTGATGATTTAAAAAAGGTATTGGATTCTCGTTTTTTATGGTGGGATGAAACTTTTCTTCATGCTTCATATTATGGAAGTCATGGTATATCTTTATCATTTACGGGTGACGAGGAAGTTTAGGTTTGGAACAATTAAATATATTTTCATTTAACGAAGAAGTCTTCACCGACTGTAATGGAAATGGGCCTTATGATAATCTATTCAAGAGTTTGAAAAGATTTACTAATGAACAAGAATTACCAAAAAAATATATTATTAATATTAGCACTTGGGAATTAAAAAATGATGATTTTATAGATATTATTTCACAAAATCAAAAATTAGTTGATGATTTGAAAAATAAAAGGGCAAAAATTTTAATAAATAGAATCGGAGAATTCGATTCTTTTTTGAATGGAAATATTCTTGGAGAAGAATATGAAAGACTATTCACATTTCTTGATAAGTTGGGTGTTTCAAAAAATCATATATTATATTGTAATTTTAATTACTTAGTAAATGAGGCATTTTATAATACTGAGATAAAAGTTAAATACCATAATTTCACAAGGTTCAATTTATACAATATCAATAAAGATGAGAAAGATTCAATGTTAGAATTTTTTAATTCACAAAGGAAAAAACCAAGAGAAAATTATTATCTATCATACAACAATCAAGACAAACCACATAGAAAACAAATTGTAGATTTTTTAGAAAAATCTGATGTCAAGGGTTTACTTTCGGCATCTTGGAAAAACTTGGTATTGGATGGTTCATTGGGTGGAGATAATTGGCCCGCCGAAAATAGTAATTTATATTATTATCATAATAGAGAACATTTTTTTAATTCTTACTTTAGTATAATCACAGAATCACACTTTGCTGATTCGCTAGGAAGTTTAAACTTAGGATTCACAGAAAAAACTTGGAAACCGATAATAAATTTTCATCCTTTTTGTATAGTAGGAGCAAAAAATAGTTTGTCAAAATTAAAAGAACTTGGTTTCGAAACATTTACAGAATTGTTTGATGAAAAATATGATGAACTTGAAAGTGCATCAAAATTGGGTTCACCGAGAATCAAACATATTTGTAATGATTTGGGAAGGCTATTTTCTAAATCAATATATGAGTTAGATGATATATATTATAGTATAGAAGAAAAGGTTATACACAATTTTCAACATTTTTTTAAGTTATGTGAGACGGAAATTAATGAATTTGAAAATTATTTAATAAATTTTTGTAATTCTTGAGGAAAACATGGTAAAATGGTTCAAATATATGTTATACAAAATCAAAGTTTGGTATGCATATAAAAAGAAGATAAAAGAGTTAAGAAAACGAGACCCATTTATTTACAAGTAAATGAAATATAAGTACATAATTGGTTCTGGTTGTAGTTTTAGTGATTGCCACGAGTCTTGGTTAGATAGTTTTGATATCAAAAATAAAATAAACTTGTCAGTAGGTGGATGTGGAAATAGATATATTCAATATTCTGTCATAAAACAAGTTCTTCATCTTCTCGAACAAGATGTTTCGGTAGATGAAATATTAGTTGGTGTTCAGTTTACTGGCCTGGCCAGACTTGATTTTATTGCCTCAGAAGAAACTCCAACACCTAATGATTCTTTAGAAGATTTTGGTTTTGCTACTGGCGGTGGTGTGACAGATATTGGTAAGGGGAGTGCTTGGATACATTCGGGTGGTTCTAATTCTTTTGTAAGAGAGTTAATAAAACCAATATTTCATGAAAAGTACTTTCTTAACTACTACAAATATTTCATGACCCATACGGAAAATTGGTATAACTTTTTATTCTATATTATAACATTACAATCATTTTTAAAAAGTAACAATATCAAATATTTTTTTCATACTGGTTGGAATTTAGTAGACCATTGGAATGGGCCAACAAAGAGTTTCCAAAGTAATTTCATTAAGTTCAAACAATTTGATTATCTATGGAATCAAATCGACCATGATAAATTCATTTTTTGTGAAAGTAATTATAGAAATCACACTCTTAATACTTCAAAAGATAATTCAAAATATGGTGGAATGTGGCAGTATTTGATAGAACGAGATGGAATAAATTTGGATAATGACCATCCGAGTGAATACGGACAGAAAATATGGGGAGATTATTTGAAGGAACAGGCAATATCAAGGAATATAATATGATTGTCGTTACATCAGGTTGTAGTTTCACAAATTGTGGAATGTCTTGGCCGTATCACATAGAAGGACATGAAGTTCATAATAAAGGTGAGGTTGGTGCTGGTAATAGTTATATAACGAGGGCAGCTATATGGCAATGTGAGGATCTGTTATCAAGGGGGATTCCATCAGATGAAATCTACTTGATTGTCATGTGGTCAGGCATTAATCGTAAAGAGGTTTTATCCACAAATAGAAATCCATTACATTCTGATTATATTTCAAATGAAAAAGACCGATGGTGGTTAAGTAACTTTAATCATAACATCGATGAGAAAAATTCAGTTTGGTTGAAAAGTAGTATACCTGATATGAAATGGTCAAACCAAATGGTGTGTGATTTATTTGAACAGCATTGGAAACATTTTTATATGGAGGAAGAAAGTTTGTTAAGTACCTTTGAAAATATTTTAAGAATACAAAGGTATTGTAAGAGCAAAAATATAAAATATAAATTATCTTGCTGGCAGAATATATTCAACAAATATTCACTTTTGGTTCCAAAAGGTTGGAAGTACGAGAATCAAGAAATGTTTGCACAAGAAATTTGGACTCTAACATGGAGAGATGGAGAACATTGGAAAGATAATAGATACTGGCCTGATGAGATGACCGATAAAATATCTAAGGATACTCCATTATTGAAAGACCTTTACCCACAAACCCAACATCTATGGGATATGATTGAATGGGATAATTGGTGGTTTTACGAGGACGAGCAAGTGGAGTATGGTGGTTTATCGGAATGGGTAGTGTTAGGTGAGAAACACAACATGGGAATGGAACATGACCCGGCACATCCTTCAGAATATTCACATGAACAATTTGCTAAAAAAGAGGTAGAGAATTGGATATCCTAACATCGGGTTGTAGTTTTACAAGTTTATATCATCCTGAGAATAGAACAAAAAAATCAAGGCCTCAGTTTCCAAAGACACAAAGGACTTGGTCAGATTTCCTTTATAAAAAGGGACACAATACCATCAACATTGGAGTGCCGACTAACTCTAACACAAATATTGTTCGTGGACTTATCTATCATGGAAATGAAATGATAAACGAAGGAAAAGAATTTTCAATTATAGCACAATTTTCGGGCCCTACAAGACATGAAATTTTAGTTAGTCGCTCTGAAACAGTCGGTTGGGATGAATTTTTACCAAAACAATTAGGTGGAAATTCTAATGAATTCGATTGGAATTTAACAAATTTTACCCACAAAGACTATGATAAACATTTATGGTTATTAACAGGTGAAAACTTTGGAAGAGAATATTCCAATCAATACAATAGAAAACTTTGTGAGAAATGGGGAAAATATTTTTTTAGTGTCGAGGAAAAACAACTAAATACATTGGAAAGAATGTATGATTTACAATTATTTTGTAAATTACATGATATTCCCTATAAGATTTTTTTCATGAGTAACAATTACTTAGAATTAGAATATTTCAAAATCAATGAAAATTTTAAACATATGTGTGATTTAATAGATTGGTCGTGTGTTTGGTTGTTTGATAATCATGGTGGAATAACAGAGTGGATGGATGATACCATTCAAGATCCCAATGTAAGATATGCAGACAATCCCAATGACAAACATCCAAGTGAATTTAGTCATGAAAAATTTGTTGATGATGTAATTTTAAAATGGGAGATGTTTCAAAATGCATAATTTTATCGGTCAACTAATTGACGATTCCTATGAAAAAATTTTTCTCGATGATATGCCCATTGAAATATCTGAGTTAGGTGGATGTATTGGATATGAAGAATTGGTAAAACAATGTCTTGAACAACTTAAAAAATCAAATAAGAAAGATGTCATTGTAATAAAAGTCGGAGAAATGTTTGATGTAATCACTATAAACGAAATCACAAAAATCTTACAAGAAAATTTCAAAGATAAAAATTTTATATTGTTAGTAGACGATTACAGAAAACTTGATTTAGATTTTCCACTAATTGAAAGTTTAGCAGGTTGGGCAACAGTCATTGAGCATGCAAAAGAACACGATGGTGAGAATATGATTAATTTCAAAAACATTGACAACCATCATAGAAATAAATTGTTTTTATCAAGAAACAACAAAGGAAAAATTCATCGTAGAGATTGGGTAAAGTTTTTGGAAGATAATAATTTAAAAGAAAAAGGATTTGTTAGTGAGGGTTGGAATAATATTTTTTTGGAACACCTTAACAATGATTTTATAGAAACAGTTGAAACTTTTGAACAAATCGGATATAATGAATGGAATCAAAGATATCCATCAAGGGATGATAAAAGTTTGATGTCATTTTACAATGATGTATTTTGTGAGATAGTTACGAGTTCGGAATGTAAGGAAAATCAATTTTATGGTTGTTTTGATTCCGAGAAGGAATGGAGACCCTTTTTATTTTGTGTGATACCACAAATTATAATATTCGCAAACTATGATGAATACCTTAGAGAGCAAGGTTTTGATTTATTTGATGATGTGTTGGATACATCTTTTTATAAAATTGAAAATTTGGAAATAAAGTTCGACATCATAAAAAATAACTTAGAAATTATAGAAAAAGATTTAGTGGTGAATGGAAAATTTCGTGAGGATATATGGATTAGATTAAAAGAAAATCAAAATAATCTATTCAAAGGTTGGTCTCAATTCTTTTATAAAAAGATAGGAGAGATAAATAATGTTTAAAGATTATCTTTCAAATAATATTATTACATTTCCAAATTATCAAGATAAAGTTTTATACAACCTTTCGACTGATGATTCTAATAAAATAGAGTATAGAATGAATGAACATGGATATCGTTCTAATTCATTGAGTAAAGATGGTTCACCAAAAATTTTAACATTAGGTTGTTCTTGGACGATGGGAATCGGAGTTGAAAATGATAGAATATGGCCTAACCTCATAGGAAATAAATTTAAAGATTCAGTAGTTTGTAATTATGGAATGTATGGAACATCAACTGAATTTTTAGCTAAACAATATTCAAAAATTATCGATAGTGGTTATGAACCTGACATAGTTTTAATATTGTGGCCAGGTTTTTCTCGTAGAGATTATTTAGATGAAAAAGGTAGACATATAAAATTATTTGGATGGAGAACTGCATATCATCAGGATCCAGTATCAAAGGGAAGACCTGATATTGATTTGGCATTTGTAACATTACAAAACGATTACCAAGATTTGAATGTGTTTTGGAGTAGTTATAAATTTGTTCAATCTGTTACTCCAAAAAATACTAAAGTTTTTCATTCAATAGCTGGATATTATTATAAAATATTTGATGAACATTTTGATTTGATAAAGAAGTTTGTTGATTTAGATAATTTTTTTATCCCAACAGATTGTTATGAAAACGATAAAGGTGCCATTGATGGTTCACATCCAAGTAGTGTTTGGCATAACAAATTCTCAAATCAATTTTACAACTTTATAGAGGATTCATGTTAATCTTTGCCTATGAACAAAAAATAGATGATTTCTTTATACCAAATGGATTACCACCAAAAGTTATCGATAAAATGTATCGGATGAAAAATCCAAAAGAGGTCTTTAATAATGGTTGTTATCAAGAAGATTCAGGTCTCGTATTACCTGTATATCAATGTGATACTTACACTAATTTACTTTACTTGAAAAATATTGATTTTGGTAATAAACTTGTCGGTGAAATACAAGGAGAAGATTATTATTATTTAGTTGTTCCATTTGGAACTTCAAATGGGTTCGTTGGAATATCTAAATTACAAATGAATTATCCATTTACAAATTCTATCTCACCTAAAGTCATTAGGGATGCAAAGTTAGGTAGGTGTAAAATTTTGATTGACCAATGGTCTGAAGGACATCCTTTCGAAAAAAAGTGGATGTTGAATATGCATAAACATTTAGATAAAATTGGAATACCAAGAAAACAAGTTTACTATTTGACACAAAATGATAGATTTCAAAAAGACTACGAAAACCATTTTGAAGATAAGAATAAAATCAATATAAAACAATTAGATGCTTCAGAGATAGAAATACATGAAACTTTTACAAGAGGGTTTGACACAAATATTCATGATACTATAGAAAAAAACAAAGATGAGTTCAGAGAAAAACATTTTATGTCATTTAATAGGGGAGAGAAACCACACAGAACTTGTTTGGTTAATTTTCTTAAAGATAATGATTTATTAGATAAAGGGCTTGTAAGTTACGCACCACAAAATTTATTTCTTGATACTGATTTTAAAAAGGAAGATGAAGCTTTTAATTCTGTTGCAGATTCAGAATGGTTTGAAAGTGGTAATGAGTATTATTTAAATTCTTATTTTAACATTGTAACGGAAACTTTTTTTTATGAAAATACAAGTAGGTTTTCTGAAAAAATATTCAAACCAATTATTTACAAGCAACCTTTTGTTTTGTATTCTACTTCTCATTCTCTCAAAAAATTAAGAAAGATGGGTTACCAAACATTTGATGGTTTTATTGATGAGTCTTATGATGAGGTTGAAGATAATGAAAAAAGACTTGAAATGTTGAATAAAGAAGTTCAACGATTATGTAACATTACAATATTTGAATGGTCTTATGCATATAAAAGTATGAAAGAAATTTTGAATCATAATTTAAATAATTTTAGATTTACAACAATGAAAAGAAGTAGGATAAAAATATGAAAAAAATATTATATGCAGAAGGTTGTAGTTGGACAGGAGGTCATTTAGGAGATGATAGTAATATGCTCAAACCTGGCTTAGATGATAGTCAATTAATGTCGAAGGAAAATGAATCTTATAGATTACCTAAGTTATGGCCTGATAAATTAGGAAAGTTATTGAATATAGAAAATGTACACAATGCAGGTGAGCCTGGTTCATCAAATGATGGGATAGTTAGACGGACAGTTGAAAATATTTTAGGTTTATTAGAAAAGTATTCCTCTGATGAAATCTTAGTTGTTATTGGTTGGACATCACCAGAAAGAAAAGATTTCTTTCACCGAGAACTTACTTCAAAAGAAGGACGATGGACAACCTTACAACCATCACAAAATATGGAATTTTACACACCTGATGCAAAAGACTTAAAACATTTTTTTAATACTTACAGAAAAAGTTTTTGGCAAAAAGAAGAATTTATTTCTCGATATGTTCAACAAAACTTATATCTACATTATTTTTTAAAATCACATGATATTGAA
>MDTA01111304.1_pt1 | contig 23843 bp, 22 predicted proteins | sample 811151 | NCBI WGS metagenome assembly MDTA01 (sample SAMN05326648, study PRJNA326480) | marine metagenome | isolation source: seawater | place: Indian Ocean: South | collected 2010
TATGGCAAATGATTGGGATTTTTCAAATGAAGGACGAAAGAGACAAAGTTTTAGAATGAAAGCATTAGCTGATTTTGAAAAAGCAAATGGAAGATTAGTTATTTGTGATTTCATATGTCCTACAAAAGAAGCAAGAGAAATATTTGACGCTGATTATTGCATTTGGATGGATACAATAAAAGAAAGCAATTATGAGGATACAGATAAAATATTTGAGGAGCCAGAACAATTTAATTTAAAGATTTCAAGCTGGGATCAATATAGCCCCTCACAAGTAGCAAGTTTAATAAGAAATGTTTGATTCAAAAAAACCTACAGTACTCCTATTGGGAAGGTGGCAGCCATGGCATGATGGCCATCTTGCCCTTTTTGAAAGAGCTCTTTCAAAGACTGGTCAGGTAGTAATTCAGGTTAGAGATGTAAAGGATTCTTCTGGAGGTGATGGCCAAGATGATAATCCCTTTTCTTATGATGAGATTTCGAGTGATATTGAAGAAAAACTTTCAACACATGGCTATAAATTAAATGAAGATTTTATTATTCAGTTTGTTCCAAACATAACAAACATAACCTATGGAAGAGGTGTAGGATATAAAATAGAACAAGAGTCATTTGAGTCTAACATTGAAGCTATTAGTGCCACAAAGATTCGCAAAAATTTGAGAGATCAAGGTAAAATTGAGTAAATTGGCTGGGTGGCAGAGTGGTCATGCAGCGGACTGCAAATCCGTGTACGCCGGTTCGATTCCGGCCTCAGCCTCCAACCAATAAATCAATTTAGTAATAAAAAAAGTGTATAATCCTCTCAATTGCCCAGGTGGTGGAATTGGTAGACACAAGGGATTTAAAATCCCTCGAAGGCAACTTCGTGCCGGTTCAAGTCCGGCTCTGGGCACCATTTAAATATATGAAAAAAGAGTGGATTATCGCTTTATATAAAATTAATGAAATTAATAGATTAGAAAAAAATCTATCAAATCAGGGATTTAATTATTATTTACCGAAGATCACCACAAAAAAAGCTAATTCTATCCCTGAAGTTGAGATCCTTTTTCCTGGGTATATTTTTATAAATACTACTGTTGAAAACTATTCAGCTCTTAAATATACAAAGGGAATGAAAAAAATCCTAACATTTGGGAATAAAATTTCCTATCTCTCTAATGATGATATAGAAGCAATGCAAATAATAGAAAAAACATCAAAATCTTCTCCAGTATCCAGCAAAGTGCAAATAGGGCAAGATGTTCTTATCAGTAAGGGTTCCTTGAGAGGAAGTATAGCCAAAATTTGTTCACTACCTTCAAGAGAGAGAGTTGAAATTCTTCTTTATTTTCTTGGTTCTTTTCGGAGAGTTTCTGTTTCTGAAAAAGATATTATATTTTAGAAAATATTGCCTAAAAAAACACATAAGAATACAATAGTTCAAGTATTAAACGGTGTTAATTAAATAGTCATTTTAATTATTTGTCCGTGCGGTAGCTATCATTTCAAATTATTAAAAAATTAATAATTCTCCATGTCAAAGTTTCAGAGCATAACAGAAGATCATCTTGATCTTATGCATTATATTCAAAAAGATGGAGAAGCCTCACAAAGAAAAATATCTAAAGAAACTGGTTTTAGTTTGGGTAAAGTAAACTACTGTATCAAGGGATTAATAGAAGTTGGATTTGTCAAAATGAAAAACTTTAGGAAGTCATCCAAAAAAATGAATTATGTATATATCTTAACTCCAAGGGGCATCCAAGAAAAAACAGCTATCACGAAGAAATTTATTATCAAAAAGAAACAAGAATACGATAAACTTAATTCATATATTAACAAATAGCTTTTTATGCAAGACGATAATAACAACAAACATCAAATTGATTTTGATGATGAAATAAATCTTATAGAGCTTTTTTATGTTCTCTTGGATGGAAAATGGATTATCACATCTTTAACAGTTTTTGCTTCGACTATTGGAGTTATTTATAGTCTTTTATTACCAAACATTTATGAATCTAAAACCTTACTAGCTCCTGTAAGTCCATCTAGCAACATTACCGGAGCTCTAAGAAATTATAGTGGTCTCGCAGGGTTGGCAGGTATAACTCTTCCATCAAGCGTCGACGAAGGGAATTCTATAGAAGCAATACAAAAGATAAGTTCCTTGAGTTTTTTTGAAAATAATATTCTGCCAAATATTTATCTACCTGACCTTATGGCTGTTAAATCGTGGAACTCTAAAACTAATAAACTTTTTTATAATGAAAGTATATATGATATCAAAAGTGAGTCTTGGATCGGAGGCTCGTCAAAGACACCTAGCGCTCAACAGAGTTTTGAAGTTTTTAAAACCCATTACGCTTTAAGTGAAGATAGAGTTTCTGGATTCGTAACTTTGTCAATTAAACACCAATCTCCATTTGTAGCTAAGCAATGGGCTGAATTGATTGTTGATGAAATTAATAATTTTTATCGACAGAAAGATAAATCTGAATCAGAAAAGGCAGCTAATTATCTAAATCAACAGATTTCATTAACAGGTTTTTCTGAAATTAAAGAAGTCCTAGCACAACTTTTACAAGAAGAAACCAAAAAGTTAACCTTAATCGAAGCAAATAAATCTTATGTTTTTGATTTTGTTGATCCTCCTGCGGTAATGGAAAAAAAGTCAGAGCCCAAAAGAGCATTAATTTGTATCTTAAGCTTTTTATTGGGTGGGATGATTAGCATTTTATTAGTGATTATAAGACACTATGCTTTCAGCAAAAGAATTTCCTAATTTTTATATAAGATTTATTAGCATTCATTTTAAATCAAGAAATTAATATCAAATTAGAGGTAAAAATTTGATGATTAAAACAAAAATTACTGTTGTCGGATCCGGTTATGTTGGCATGTCGTTAGCGGTTCTTCTTGCCCAGCATAATGATGTAGTTATTCTTGATGTAGACCCAGTTCGGGTTAATAAGGTTAATAATAAGAAATCTACCATTTCTGATACTGAAATTGAATCATTTTTATCAGAAAAGTCACTTTCCTTAACCGCTACCTTAGAAAGTAAAGCTGCATATAAAGACTCAAGCTTTATTGTAATTGCGACATCCACTAATTATGATTCAGACACTAAAAATTTTGATACTAATTCAGTAGATACTGTTATTGAGGAAGCAATTAAGTTGAATCCAAGTGCGCTTATTGTTATTAAATCGACTATCCCAGTTGGCCATACTAAGTCGCTTCAAGAAAGATTTAAAACTAACCGAATTATCTTTTCACCTGAATTTTTGAGAGAGGGCCAAGCCCTTAAAGATAACCTCTACCCATCAAGAATTATTGTGGGTAGCCATTGCAAAGCAGGTAAAGAGTTTGGCGATCTTCTAAAGCAAAGTGCAGAAAAAACAGATATCGAAACACTTTTCATGCAATCATCTGAAGCAGAGGCGGTAAAGTTATTTTCTAATTCCTATTTAGCTATGAGAGTATCTTTCTTTAATGAGCTAGACTCTTATGCCCTTGCAAAAGACCTCGATACAAGAAGTATTATAGAAGGCGTATGCTTGGATGAACGAATAGGAAATGGTTACAACAATCCATCTTTTGGTTATGGTGGATATTGTTTACCCAAGGATACAAAGCAGTTACTTGCGGAATATGAGTGTGTTCCCCAGACTCTAATAAGGGCAATCGTTTCGTCCAACTCTATTCGCAAGGATTTTATTACCCAAGAAATTCTTAAATGTAGCCCAAATGTTGTAGGATTTTATAGACTGATAATGAAAGTAGGCAGTGATAATTTTAGATCCTCAGCCATAGTGGGAGTAATGAAACGCATAAAAGAAAAAAATATCGAGGTGGTGATATTTGAACCTGAGCTTAAATTAAAAGAGTTTTTTGGTTCAAGGGTCATAACAGATTTTGAGCAATTCAAAGAATTGAGTGATGTTATTGTTGCAAACAGGAAGGAAGACTGTCTGAGAGATACACACATAAAGTGCTTCTCAAGAGATCTTTTTGGTAATAATTAAGTTTGAAGATATCTTTGGAAGAGTAGATACTGTTTCAATACTAATTTTTTGATAGTTGAAAGGTGACTATAAAATGAAGAAAAAAGCTTTAATAACCGGTGTGACTGGACAGGATGGTTCTTACCTAGCAGAATTTCTATTAGAAAAAGGATATGAGGTCCATGGAATTAAACGTCGAGCATCTTCTTTAAATACCGAACGTATTGATCATATTTATGAAGATCCTCATACGGATAATCGTAACTTCGTTCTTCATTACGGTGATCTTACTGATTCATCTAATCTAACTCGTATTTTGTCAGAGGTACAGCCTGATGAAGTTTATAATCTTGCTGCTCAGTCACATGTAGCAGTAAGCTTTGAATCGCCTGAGTATACAGCTGATGTTGATGCAATAGGCACCTTGCGCTTGCTTGAGGCAATAAGGTTTTTACGACTGGGAAAGAAAGCTAGATTTTATCAAGCTTCGACCTCTGAGCTATATGGTTTAGTTCAAGAGTCTCCGCAAAAAGAAACAACTCCCTTTTATCCAAGATCTCCATATGCTGTTTCAAAGCTTTATGCCTTCTGGATTACTGTTAATTATCGCGAAGCATATGGTATGTATGCTTGTAATGGCATTTTGTTTAATCATGAATCACCTCGTCGGGGAGAAACATTTGTTACTAGGAAAATTACTCGAGGACTTTCTTATATAGCTCAAGGTCTGGAAGATTGTCTTTATTTAGGGAACATGGATGCACTTCGGGACTGGGGCCATGCAAAGGACTATGTCAGAATGCAGTGGATGATGCTTCAGCAGGATATACCTGAAGATTTTGTTATTGCTTCTGGGGAGCAGTACTCAGTTCGTCAGTTTGTGAAGTGGTCAGCCAAAGAGTTAGGGATTGAGCTTGAGTTCAAAGGGAAGGGCGAGAGCGAGCATGCTATTGTAACTAGGATTGTCGGAGATAATGCTCCCCATCTAAAAATTGGTGATGTAGTGGTCAAAGTTGATTCACGATATTTTAGGCCATCAGAGGTAGAAACATTGCAGGGAGATCCATCAAACGCAAGAACTAAATTAGGCTGGATTCCAGAAATTACTGCGCAAGACATGTGTTCTGAGATGGTTCAAAACGATCTAAGAGAAGCTAAACGCTTAAAGCTTCTAAAAGATAATGGATTTGAAACATCTATAAAATCAGAGGTTTAGAAATAGTGGCTAAGATATTTGTTGCTGGGCACAGAGGAATGGTGGGTAAAGCTGTCTGTCACAAACTAGAAAAGCAATTGGATATAGAAATCCTAGCGCGTTCTAGCGAGCAACTTGATCTTAGAGACCAAGTGGATACTAGAAAATTTATGAAAAATGAGCGACCAGATATTGTAATTCTTGCTGCAGCAAGAGTGGGTGGAATTCATGCTAACAACTCCTATCCCGCTCAATTTATTTATGAAAATATTATGATTCAGGCAAATGTTATACATGAGGCATTTAAAGCAGGTGTCGAAAAGTTACTTTTTTTGGGATCATCTTGTATTTATCCAAAATTAGCTAAGCAGCCTATGCCAGAGCACGCTTTACTAACTGGAATTTTGGAACCTACAAATGAACCTTATGCAATTGCAAAAATTGCAGGAATTAAGCTCTGTGAAAGTTATAATCGTCAGTATGGAGTTGATTACCGAAGTGTAATGCCCACAAATTTATATGGCCCTGGTGATAATTTCCATGAAGATGATAGCCATGTAATTCCTGCACTAATTAGGCGATTCTATGAAGCTACTATAGAGGAAAAAAAAGAAGTAATTATATGGGGTACTGGAAATGCTAAGCGTGAATTCTTACATGTTGATGATATGGCTGCAGCATCACTTTTTATTTTAGACTTACCTAAAGCTGATTATGAAAGAAATACAGAACCGACGCTTAGCCATGTAAACGTGGGTTCTGGATTAGAAGTTACCATTTTAGATTTAGCTAAGAAAATTGCTGCAACAGTTGGGTTTTTGGGAGAAATAAAATGCGATCCAACTAAGCCTGATGGAGCTCCAAGAAAACTTTTAGATGTGACCAAACTTTCAAAGTTGGGTTGGAATGCTGAAATCAATTTAGATCAGGGTCTTCATGAAACTTTCAAGTGGTTTAAAAACAACATAAATGATATAAGGCAGTAAGATAATAGTAAAAATAAAATATATTAAGGTTCAAAAGACCACCAAGATTGAGAAGAAATAAAATGCAGAATTTTGTAATAGATGAGCTTTCAGGAATTAATTTTGAAGAAAAAGTAAAAAGTATAGTTACTTTTTTGGGTTTAAAGTCTGACCTTAACCTTATTTTTATTGGCGTTGGAAAAACTGCATATGTAGCAAAACGTTTGACTGCAAGTTTTGTTTCAATGAATGTAAGATGTAGATATCTTCATGCTGCAGACGCTCTTCATGGGGATATGGGAATCATAGGCTCAGGAGATCAATGCATACTTTTATCTTACTCTGGTGAGACGGCCGAAATCATTGATCTTGCTAGACATCTAAGCGATCGAAATTGTAAAGTTTTAAGTGTTACAAATCAGCCAGGATCATCTCTTGAGGTTTTATCAGATCATTCTATTTTTCTTAACTGCAGCAATGGATTGCCAGGTTTTGAAAAGATACCGAGCATATCGTTATATGCAATGGAAATTTTATTTGATTTGTTACTAATTGATTATTGTAAGAGAAACAAAAAGAGCTTGCTTGATTTTTCTTACAATCACCCTTCAGGTGGCATTGGCTCATGGTTTGCTAAACCAGTAAAGGAAATAGCTAGGGACTTATCGGATATTTCTATTGAGTTTGATAAGAGTTTAGACAATATATCCAAACAAATGGATCATTTAGAAACTGGCATTATATATATTTCACACAATCAAAAATTTGTTGGCTGTCTTTCTAGTGGGGATGTTCGAAGACTAGCAGCAAAGCATACTTTAGAGATTGACTTGGATGATTTAAACGAGTCCCCAATTCAACTTCCTGAGAAATCTTCAGTTCAAACAGCTTTGGAAGTTATGAAAAAAGAAGAAATAAGTTCTTTATTTTTGACAAACTCTAATTCAGAAATTTCAGGATATGTAATGCTTGGAGATCTTATAAAATGAAAATAGCAGCATTAGTCCCTGCTAGATCAGGATCAATAAGAGTGAAGGATAAGAATCTAAGACTATTAGGAAAATATCCACTTTTAGTGAGAAAGATAAAGCAATTACAATCAAGTATGGTAGACGAAATATTTTTAGGTTCAGATGATCCTAATTATCTCGCGATTGCTAAAGAGCTCGGAGCAACACCCATTTTAAGATCTGATTTTGCATGTGATGAGAGTGTAAGCACTTCTAATGATATGATTGCAGACTTTACTTCTCGAATTCCTAATCATTTTGACATTATTTTATGGGCACATTGCACTAACCCATTTCTCTATGCTAAACATTATGATGCTGCATTAGAGCTTTTTAAAAAAAATACTCCCTCATCAGATAGTGTCTTGAGCGTTCAAAAGATTCAGAACCATATGTGGAGCAGCAAAACTATTCCGTTAAATTATGAGCCATGGAGTGAAAAACACACTTTAGCTAGGGATTTGGAGCCAGTTTATTTTCAAACTGGTGGAATTTTTATTCAATGGGCAAAAGAGATAAAACAAAATCATTATTTTTTTGGAAATAAACCTATGTTTATAACTCATAATAGTACCGAAGCCATTGACATCGACACTGAAGATGACTTTTTAATGGCGGAGAATTTAGTTCAAGTTATAGATAAAAAAGAAGGCTTTAGCTAAAAAAATCACTTTGCCATTTGAAGTTTATGTTTCTTAGGTCTATATTCACTCTATTTTCTTGATTTGCATGCATGAAGACAATAATAAAATTATTTAAACTTTTCACAAAAGATGAGCGAAAAAAGTGTGCTTATGTATTAACATTTGTGCTCGGGATGGCTTTATTAGATACAGCTGGCGTAGCCTCCTTGATGCCATTCCTAGCTGTAGTTGGTGACCCAGAAATGGTCAACAATAACCCAATCTTAAACAAGCTTTATGTATGGTTCCAAAACTTTGGTGTTTCAGACCAAGGTGAGTTTTTAATCGCTCTTGGCATTGGATCATTTTCGCTACTTATCGCCTCAGCGATATACCGAACCCTTACCGAGTTTAAGATGAATAGTTTTGTCGAGCAAATTCGTCATAGCATCAGTTCAAGACTATTAGGCAGATATCTTCAACAGCCCTATGAATTTTTTATGGGCAGAAATACTGGAGATCTTTCTAAGGCAGCACTCTCAGAAGTAGATCAGCTAATCGGTGGCGTTATTCGACCAGTTTTTAGTATGCTCGCTTACTTTATTGTGGCATTCTGTATGATCTTTTTCCTTCTTTATTTATATCCACAATTGCTCTTTATAAGCATTGTTCTTCTTGGAGGATCATATGCTCTTACCTTTGCTATTATAAAACCAATTTTAGATCGCCTTGGTAGGCTGCGAACCGAGTCTAATAAAAATAGATTTTTGATAGCTTTAGAAGCTCTAAATGGCGTCAGGGAACTTAAACTTCTTGGATATGAGAAAAATTACCTAGATAGATATGACGCTGAATCGACAAATCTTTCAAAAACATTAGCATCAAATTTGACATTAAATCGAGTACCAAAATATATCATTGAAGCTATTGCTTTTGGAGGTATTATCGCAATGGTCTTATCTTTGATGGTTACAGATGGCGGAATTGAGAGTGAAGCCCTAGGAAGAATTCTCCCACTTATTGGCTTATTTACATTTGCTGCATATAGACTACAACCTGCATTACATTTTGTATTTTCTGGTTTTGCTAGCCTTCGATTTGGAAAAACGGCAGTTGAGAAAATTTATGAAGATTTATTTGAAATTAGTACTAGTTGGGATTTTAAAAATAACGATCTAAAATCATTAGGGCTTAAGCATGAGTTAGTAGCAACTAATCTTTCCTTCAAATATTTCGGAACTAATAAGTTAGCTCTAAGAGATATAAGTTTTACTTTGCCAGTAGGAGGTGTATTGGGAATAGTAGGTACCACAGGATGCGGAAAAAGCACCTTGGTTAACCTAATCTTGCACCTTTTAAAACCCTCTGGTGGTTCATTAAGTGTTGATGGAAAAGATATTACTTCAAACCTGGTTCGTCCTTGGCAAAGAACAATAGGCTGTGTTTCCCAGGATATATTTTTAACCGATAATACTCTTGCTGAAAATATTGCATTTGGAATAGAGCATTCAGAAATTGATCTGCAGCAAGTTCAGAATTGTGCAAGACTAGCTAATATTCATGATTTTATTGAAAATAATTTAGATAAAAAATATGAGACACTTGTTGGTGAGCGAGGAGTGCGCCTATCAGGAGGGCAAAGGCAGAGAGTTGGGATTGCCCGAGCTTTATATCACAATCCGGATTTGCTAATTTTTGATGAAGCTACAAGCTCATTAGATTCAGTAGTAGAAAAAGCTATCATGGAGGCTATTGAAACTCTTTCAAATGAAAAGACAATAATAATAGTTGCTCACAGAATGAATACCATCAAGAAATGCGACAATATCTTGTTATTAAATGAAGGAATGATAGAGACTAGCGGAACCTATGATCAATTAAGACAGCATAGCAAAAGATTTCAAGAAATGATTAAAGCATAATGACTGAATCGTTCATGATAGGTAAGTTAAAATTATTTAGATCCCAATGAATTATTTATTTAAGAAATTTCCAATCTATTGTGCTGATGTAGTTGTACTTCTCTTTGCATCATTATTTAAAGTAATTTCTCTTAATTTTTATTTAAAGCAAAGTCTAAAAGAATCTAAATCAAAAACAGTTGCCATTTTAGGAAATGGACCCTCACTAAAAAAAGATATCAGTAAAATATTATCAAATAAATCTCAAATGGACTTCTTCACTGTAAATTACTTTGCAAATACAAAATTTTTTAGCCAACTAAAACCTTCTCATCATTTTTTAATAGATCCAGTATTTTGGAATGATCAAATTAATGAAAATATTAAAAATGACAACAATATTTTAATTAAAAATTTGTTGGAAGTTGATTGGAAAATGGAGTTAATCTGCGGAAATGAGGGTTTCAAAAGAATTCAAAAAAAAATGTCTGCAAATCCTAATATTTCAGTTAAAAGAATAAAAAGTTATTGGTTTGACTTGCGTTCAAAGAAAGCAAATATCTTTGCTTTACGCTTTTTTTTGTCAACTCCAAACTTTGTTAATGTTCTAATAGCTGCAGTCTGGTTCGCATTAATCACTGGAAGAAAAAGTATAGAAATATATGGTGCTGATTTTTCTAGCTTTAGGGAGCTGCAAGTTGATCAAATCACAAATCGTGTGTTCACCTCGAGTACTCATTTTTACGAAGATAGTCATAATCTTTCAGAGGTTAAAGAGAAGTATATTGGAACCCCTCCAAAAAAGATAAATATACGCTTTTACCAAACTTGGTTGGCATTTACCCAAATGTATTATCTTGCGGAAGTTGCAAAGATCTGGAAAGTAGTTATAAAAAATAAATCTTCTTTTTCATATTTAGATTGTTTCAGAAGAGATTAAAGATTTTAGTTATTTCGATTTTTATTTTTATATCGATATTTAAAAGAAATCTTAAATTAATTGCGATAATCAAACATATTTATAATCAATGAAAATATATCACTTTAGTAGCAATAATAATAAGGGAGGAGCTGCAAGAGCTGCAAGCAGAATTCATATTGCATTACTAAAATTAGGTGTTGATTCGACGATGTTTGTTGATGAATTAGATACGCCAGGTGAGCGTGTCTTCAGGTCAAACAGGTTGCTAGATATATTTCTGTCTAAAGCTCGTGCTAAAGCTGCAAATCTAATGTTAAAAAGTTTAAATACTGAGAATTCGGGTCAGCATTCTTTATCAGTGTTTCCGTCCCGTTGGTTGAAATTCATCAATGAATCAGATGCAGATATTGTACATCTTCACTGGATAAATAGAGAAATGCTTTCTATCTCCGACATTGGGAAAATAAAAAAACCTATTATTTGGACTTTGCATGATATGTGGTCGTTTTCTGGAGCAGAGCATCTGTGTGATGATAACCGTTGGAAGGACGGATACTTCAAAAATAATAGGCCTCTTTATGAAAAAGGGCTCGATCTTAATCGATGGGTATTTGAAAGGAAATTAAAGCATTGGAAAGAGCATATTAATATCGTAACTCCTAGCACTTGGTTAAGTGAATGTGCTCGTTCAAGTTATCTCATGAATTCTTGGCCAGTCTCAACGATTCCAAATTGTTTAGATGATGAATTATGGAAGCCAACAGATAAGCAACTTGCAAGGAACCTTTTTGGATTTCCTAAAAATAAAAAATTAATTTTATTTGGTAGTTATGGATCGAATGCTACCCTTAATAAGGGTTTCGATCTATTATTAAAATCTCTTCAGGTTTTAAATAATCCAGAAGATAATTATGAATTAGTGGTTTTTGGTGACACCTCACAAGATCAATTCTCCAAACTGAAAATACCTGTTCATTTTATCGGGCATATAAGAAATGATGAGAGATTGGTTTCGCTCTATAATGCAGCAGATTTGATGGTTATACCATCTCGTCAAGAAGCTTTTGGTCAAGTAGCTTCGGAGGCACAAGCCTGCGGAACACCAGTTGTTGCTTTTTCTACTTCAGGGCTAAAAGATATTGTTGTACATGGTCAAACAGGCTACTTAGCAAAACCATTTAACATTCATGACTTTGCAGCAGGGATAGAGTGGGTTGGAACTACAAAAGACGCAGACTACTTATCTAAAAAAGCAAAAGATAGAGCTCATGCAATGTTTTCATATAGACATGTTGCAATACAATATAGATCTTTATATAAAAAGATCCTTAATGAAATAGTCGAGGACTAATAGTTAATTATGAAAAAAGCTTCAAGCAGTGCCCCTAAGCTTTCTATTGTCACAGTTGTTTTGAATGACTTAGAGGGCCTCAAAAGAACAATTGAATCAATAAAATCACTAAATTTTACGGATTATGAATATGTTGTTATTGATGGAGGATCAGATGATCGATCGCTAGATTTCATTAAGAATGAACCCACAATTTCAATGTGGTTATCTGAAAAAGATAATGGAATTTATGATGCTATGAATAAAGGCATTAAGAATAGCACAGGTGAATATGTCCATCTATTAAATGCTGGCGATATTTACTATTCTTCTGACGTACTTGATGACTCTCATTTCTTAGATGGAAAAGATTTCTTAGCATGGTCAGTCTTAAAAAGAGGTAAAAAAGATATTATTTGGTCGCCTCATAAATCAAAAACATATAACTCATTGAGGATTGCACACCCAGGTTTAATAGTTAAAAGATCTTATTACATAAATAATGAATTTTACTCACTCGATTATTCTTTAATTAGTGACTCAATTTTCATTTTGAATAATGTTAAAGAAAATAATTCTAATCTATATCAAAATATTCTTGTAGACATGGATGATTCAGGGATTTCAACATCTTTAAGTTGGCAAAACATATGTGAGAGACATGCATTAATTAACTTGTATGATTTGAATTATATAATGAAGTTTTTACTGCACATCAGAACCTCAATTTATTTTTTACAGAAAATTTTTTGGAAATGAAGAAAAGTAAAGAAATTATTCTTGTTACCTGGAGCCATGTAGATTTGGCATTTGTCGAAATATTAAAGAAAAAATACAATTTTGAAGTAAAAATTTTAAGATATAAACATCATATTAGTTGGAACTCATCATCAAGATCATATTTCAAAAATTTATTTAATTTAATATATTTTGTATTCAAAGTACTTTTTTCTGTCCGAGGAAAAGTAAGTATTTTTTTTGGGCATCACTTGTGTAGGATATTTTTCATTTTTGTTAAGCTCACAAAAAAATCTTTCTTTATTTATAACGAACTGCCTTCATTAAATGAGGGTCCAATATCTTATTTAGACAAAGTAATATTCAAAAATGTCGATCATATATTTGTCTCTAATAAATCTCGACTAAATTTGTTAAAGGTTAATTCATTTGATGTGAGCAAATGTAAGATTTTAGAAAATATTACCTTTAACCAACTATTTGAAATAAGAGACAGAGTTTTGAGAAATAATGCAATATTTACTGGCACAATTTCATATAAAAGGTTTGGTAGCCAAGCCTCTAAAGCCTTAGAGTCTGTAATTGATCAAGCATCTTCAGTAGACATTCTTCCTTCATTCTTAGATAGAAAATTTAAAGAAAGTTTTGATGGTGTAAGGTGGTTAGAAGGAGTTTCTCATCCTGAAGTAAACAATGTTTTAAAAGATTATGAATTTGGTATTTTGTCCTATGAAAATGACTCACACAATAATTTCTATGCTGCTCCCTTAAAAATATATGAATATGTCAATATGGGTCTGAGGGTTATCTCTTTAGTGCCAAATAAGGGAATAGATACTATTAAGAAAAAGTATCCTGAGCTTTTTGTTGATATTGAGCTTAATCCATACTCTAGTTGCTATACATTAGATAGCTATAAGGAAGCACGAAAAGCTTTTCTGAGTGATGCTATAAAAACAAATCAGGATTTTGCTGAAATTGTTCATTTGCATTGTTAATTTAAATTATGATTATTAAGCTTAACTCAAAAAATCTCTTTTTTCTGGCACTGGCATCTTTATTATTTGTAGATATTGGGTTTTTGATAAGCGGATACAAAATTACCTTAGCATTATTATTCTTTTTGCTGTCATTTTTTTTTATGAGATTAAGTATAAAAAGTCTCATTTTGGTTGGCTTTTATTTCGTTGCAACTATTATTTCATCATTCAGTCAAATAGGAACATTAATGTTGGTGAAGATATTTCTGGTATGTTTCATGATGGCCTCAATCTCCTCTGGTATTCACTTTAAAATAGATAAGCTAGATAAAGATTATTTAATAATATATTTTGAGAGAATATTTCAATTGGTTTTTGCTTTAGTTTTAGTTGAGTTCTTGATTGCAAATATTTTTGGAATCTCAATATATAACCCATCAAGACTTGATGTCACTTATGGGTCATTTGTCAGACCATTTTTTTTATTTACTGAACCTTCTATCTTAAGCATTTACGCGGTTTTTTCTTTCGTTGTTTTTGACCTTCTTGAAAAATCAGCAAGTTATAAAAGAAGTCATGCTTTAAGTAAAATATTTTGTGTCTTAATAGTATTATTTACAGTTTCACTAACTGGGATATTAATGCTTCTAGCACATCATGCTGTCTATCTTATGAGATTTATTTTTTATAATTTAAATTTTAAAAATTTATTTATTATTTTATTCAGATTACTTCTAATTACTTTTTTTGGATTGATAGTTTTTCTTATTTTTCCTGAAGTTTTTGACAAGCTGTATTCGAGATTAGTAGATATAATAAATGTATCATCTTCTTTAAGTCAGTTAAATTTAAATGCAGTAAATCTAAACTCAAGTGTTGGTTATAGGCTGTTAACAGTTTTTAGTATCTTTGATTATGCCAATGATGGTTCATACTTCAAGATTTTTTTTGGGGAAGGATTTCTAAACTTCAATAGTTGGATTATTGATAGATATGCATTCTTTGTAGGAGATGGAACAATTATAGAAGATGGAGATGTTACTAACTTATTAGCCGTTATTTTTCTTTCTGGTGGAATTATAGGCACTTTGCTTTTTGGTTTATATATAGTTTCTCTATTAAATAAAGTGTCTTTAGATAACAAAGCTTTTTTACTTGTATTTATCTTTTGTTTTATGCTTGTTTATGGTGCTATAACAGAACCTCATCTTTTTATCTTTATCTTTATTTTTATGACACTCTTCAACAAAAAGAATGCGTTTTAACAAAAATCATTTAAATTGGTTTTTTTATGGAATGAGTTATTTTATAAGCTACCAAAATCAGTTTATATGATTACTACTATTGCAAATAGCTTCAGGATGTAATTATATGTTTATTATTTATATTTTTTTGTAAGTTCAAGTGAAACCAAAAGTATCAGTTATTATGCCGGTTTTTAATGCTGCAAATGTTGAGCTTTCAATAGATGGAGTTCTATCACAGACATACAAAGATCTGGAGTTAATAATTATTGATGATCATTCAAATGTGGATATTGCAAAGGTATTAGAGAGAGTAGCAGCCTCGGATAATCGCGTTATTCTTATTAGAAATGCTACTAATGAGGGAGCTGGAATTTCTAGGAATATTGGTTTAAGAAAAGCCAAATATGATTTAATTGCTTTTTGTGATTCAGATGATTTTTGGGTTCCAAATAAGTTAGAAGTCCAGATTACACAAATGATAAAAGAAGATGCACCAATTTGCTGCGGTGGTTTTGTTAAAAAGCATCATAGCACTAATAAAATTTCTAAGCCTATGTTCCCGCCTCTAAGAATTACTCATAATGATTTGCTCAAAACTTGCTCAATAGTTATGTCAACTGCAGTAATCAATAGGAAGATCACTGGATATTTTGAAATGCCAACTGCACGCATGCGACAGGATTTTGGCATGTGGCTGCAACTGACGAATAAGGGATACTGGGCACTGGGGCTTGACGAAATTCTTGTTGAGATTGGCTATGGCCATCAAAGTGTTTCTAGTAATAAGTTTCTAGCTGCTTTTTATCATTGGAAAACTGTACGAAAATATTCAAATATTTCTTTATTTATTATGCCAGTTTATTTTTTTTCATATGCCATTAATGGCATTAAAAAATATTTTTTAAGGTAGTGAGTTATATCAATTCGTTTTATGAACAGACATTTACAAATTATTTAATAGTAAACTAGTAGGAGCGTATGTTTTTAAGTTCTTATTAAATTAGAGGAATAATGCTTTGAAAAAAATAATGGCAGTATTTGGAACACGTCCCGAGGCAATTAAGATGGCTCCTTTATGCCATCAGTTAAAAAATCAAGATGAAATAGAAACAGTTATTTGTGTAACAGCACAACATCGAGAAATGCTTGATCAAGTGCTTGAGATATTTGATTTAGCTCCAGATATTGATTTAAATGTTATGCGGGATAAGCAGGATTTATCTAGTTTAACTGCTAGTATAATAGTTAATATTCGAGATACTTTGCGTTCAGTAAAGCCAGATTTAGTATTGGTTCATGGTGACACAACTACAACATTTGCTACGTCATTAGCTTGTTTTTATATGGGTATCGAAGTGGCACACGTTGAGGCTGGATTGAGAACTTATGATATATATGCTCCTTATCCCGAGGAATATAATCGGAAAAGTGTTGGGATAATTGCTAATTATCACTTTGCACCAACTGAGCTAAGCCAGAAAAATTTATGTAATGAAGGCATTAGTAGAAAAAATATCATAGTTACTGGCAATACCGTAATCGATGCCCTTCATTTAATGCTAGAAAAAATAGATAGTGACCCGGCAAGACAAGAGAATATAATTTTTCGGCTGAATCGCGTCTTAAATTTTGATTGGCAAGTCGAGCGTTTTGTATTAATTACTGGTCACAGAAGAGAAAACTTTGGTCAAGGATTCCTTAATATTTGTGAGGCTATAGGAGAGGTGGCTGTCAGGAATCCAGATATTCAATTTGTGTATCCCGTGCATCTAAATCCTAATGTACAGAATCCAGTAAATGAAATCCTAAAAAACTTTGAAAATGTATGGCTTATCGAGCCAATTGACTATCAAGACTTTGTATATCTATTAAAGAAATCATATTTTGTACTTACTGATTCCGGAGGTATACAAGAGGAAGCACCAAGCTTAGGAAAGCCAGTTTTAGTTATGAGAGATGTTACAGAACGTCCTGAAGCAGTGATGGCTGGTACAGTAAAACTAACGGGCGCTTCTAAGGAAAAGATTATATCGGGTATAGATTTGCTACTCCATGATGAGGATTTATATTCAAAAATGTCCGAATCTCACAATCCATATGGAGATGGTAAGGCTAGCAAGAGAATAGTCGATTTCATTAAAGAGAGAATTGCTTAAACAAACAGTAAATATTTCTGCGTTTTTTATCTTATCATGGCTTTGAGAGAATCTCATTGGATGTTTGAATAGTTTCAATATGTTAGCAATTAAAAGACTCTTTTATTTTCAATGAATGGATAAAATAAATGAATTATAGGGCAGAAATAGATGGTCTCAGGGCAATAGCAGTCATACCTGTAATTTTATTTCATGCTGGATTTGAAGTTTTTCGTGGTGGTTTTGTAGGTGTAGATGTTTTCTTTGTAATCAGCGGTTATTTAATCACCTCTATTATTATAAATGAAATGGAAAGCGGACGTTTTTCAATTACTGGTTTCTATGAAAGACGAGCGCGAAGAATCCTGCCTGCAATGTTCTTTGTAATGTTGATATGTATACCCTTTGCCTGGTATATATTAATTCCTACAGACTTGATTGATTTTGGTCAAAGCCTTATCGCAGTATCAATATTCTCCTCAAATTTTTTGTTTTGGTCTGAAAGCGGATACTTTGATACAGCTGCAGAACTAAAACCATTACTTCATACGTGGAGTCTCGCTGTAGAAGAGCAATATTATATTATTTTTCCGATCTTTCTTCTGGCTTGCCAACGCCTTCACCTAAAATGGACTTTGACGATGCTCATTATTGTATTTTTTATAAGCTTAACTATTGCCCAATGGGGTGCCTATAATAAACCCTCAGCAACCTTCTATTTACTACCAACTCGTGGTTGGGAGTTATTACTTGGTGTCTTCTTAGCTTACTTACAAAAATTAAATTATTCTTTTAAGTCGCATTGGATAAACCAAACTTTAAGTTTAATTGGTTTATCGCTTGTAACATATAGCGTTTTCACATTTGATGAGAGTATTCCTTTTCCAGGCTTTTATGCGCTTATACCTACATTAGGCACATGTTTAATAATTCTATCAGCATTGCCAAGAACATTTGTCTTCAATTTACTTACGCAACCTTTTATTGTCAGTCTTGGACTAGTTTCTTACAGTAGTTACCTTTGGCACCAGCCAATTTTAGCTTTTAGCCGGCATTTATTTGATGGCGATATTTCAAATATTCTAACTTTTATATTATGTGCTTGCTCAATTTTAATGGCTTACTTTAGCTATAAATATATTGAAAAACCCTTTCGTAATAAAGATAAGTTTGGCAGGAAATTTATAACTATATTTAGTCTATCAGGAATTTTATTATTTACGCTGAGCGGATTGGGTTTTGCTTCTGGTTTTATATATTCTCCTAACAAGATTCCTGGCGTTGAATATACATCCCTTCGTGATAAGCTTGAACGCAAGGGCTCCATATGTAAAACCTCATTGGAATTAAGTCAAAATAAAACTTTTAGATCTTGTGAGTTTGGCTCTCTTAGCTCATCTAATTCGGTACTTTTGTTCGGTGACTCCCATGCTGAATCTATATCCTTTGAACTAGATCGACAACTTAAGAGAAAAAATATCAGGGGTATTTGGATTTATGAAATATTATCAAGTAGTTCGGTTTGCGATACAACAATTTTTACAGTAGATAGAGTTAGAAGCAAAGACATTAACTTAAAAAGAAATTGTATTGAGAATTTTAGAGATGCTATGAATAGCTTCCCAGGCACACCTATAACGATAATAGTTAATAGATGGACAATGAAGTACTATCCTATTAAAAATTTAATTGACGACCCATATTTTAATAATGAAAAACTAAATTGTCGGGAGAGTGGACCATATGTAGAATTTATGCCAATTAATGCTGATAGTGTTTTAATAAATAATATTGAGAACAAAAAGATTTCTATAAGAAACTTTTTAGATATATTGCCAAAAGATAAATATCATTTTTTAATATATCCAATACCAGAAATAGGCTGCGATATCTTTAAACTTAACTCACAAGTATTTAAAAAATCAGGCAAACCCATTTTAGACTTGTCCTTTCCTGTTGAAGAATATCTGGAAAGAAACTTCTTTGTAAACGAGGAGTTTAATAGTTATTTTGAACAATATAAGCCTGATAACATACTTCCTGTTTATTCAGAAAAACTCTTTTGTAGAACATTCAAAGAAAATGAATGCTCAATCATACATGACAGCTTGCCTTTATATCTTGATGATGATCACTTATCAGATTTTGGATCTTCACTATTAGTCAATGAGATTACGACTCAAATTGAAAAGAAATTGCAAATAACACAATAATCAATGAAACTTAGGGTAAAATTTGTTGTTATTTCTATCTATCAAGAGCTGAATATTTAGGAAAAGAAATGAAGATTTTTAAAAAAATAAAGTCAAAGTTTGAACTTTTAGGTATTTTGGGAACATTGAAATTTATTTTTAAATCAAAGATTTTCAATGTTAAGAATACTCAATATAAAAGAATGTTGAATAGAAATTCTAGATCTGCCAGATTTAATGAAATTTATAAAAATAATCTATGGGGAAGCAAGGAATCTGGGAGCGGAGATGGTTCAGAATTAGCTTATACTGAAGGTTTAAGAACTTGGCTTATTGATGTATGTAAAGAGAATCATGTTAAACAGTTCGTTGATGCTGCTTGTGGAGATTTTAACTGGATGAGGGAAGTGCTTCCTCATCTAGAGATGGATTACAAAGGCTTTGATATTGTAGAAAGCGTCATACAGAAAAATAATACAAATTTCTCTACCACAAATATTTCTTTTGAGGTTGCTGATATTTGTAAAGATTTGTTGCCTAGCTGCGATATTTTGATGGTGCGTGATTGCCTATTTCATCTTTCATTTGATGACATAAATCAAACTCTCAAAAATATCAGTAGAGTTGATTACAAATTCTTAATAACAACCTCTCATATGACAGATGTGGATTATGTTAATAGTGATATAAAGTCTGGCGACTTTAGGTGGCTTGATATTTCTAAGTGGCAACTCAATTTTGAGCCTAAATATGTTTTTGATAGATTTAGTGAACCACCCCAAGGAGGGATGCATAGAGATATTATCATGTATAGGAAAGAGCATGTTCCAACTGAGATGATGCAAAAATGAGATTTAGCAGGGTGCTGAAATCAAAAACAAAGCAGTCTATTAATACTCTTCAAGAAATTCTTAAAATTAATAGATTATCTACTAATGAGCTTTCTGGTAACTTAAATTCCATTTCATATTCTAAGATTTTTAAAGGATCTACTTTAGAGGTTCCATTCAGTCTTGGGCGAACAATCAGAGGCGTAGCTTTTGAAGAATATGAACTAGATCCAGTAAGTTTTTGTCTCTCACGACAAGACATGTACAACTTTGATCATGAAATGTTTGCAAAAGATTTTAATAACATTTGTGTTAGTGAAAATAACAAGCAAGTTAAAGATTTTATAAGTAATATAAACAAAAAAGATATTTTGGATTTTCCGGTTTGGGCGATTGCCTTCCCCTGGGAGGATAATAGTTTTTATAATCTTAAAAAAAATTATTTACAACTTTTGATAAAAAATCGTAAGGATTACACCAAATCTAGTATTGTTGGAGAGAACAATAAGATACTGGATCTACCATTTGCACTGAGTCACGGCGTGCAGTATAAAAATTTAATATCAAAGATAACAACTGAGGGATTTAACAAGAACTATCCTAGACCTGGGATATATATACTTATAAATCAAAAAAAATGGAGATGGGTTATGGCTGGAAATGGAAATCACCGAGCTTATACTATGTCTGCCCTTAGATTTCCATCTCTACCAGTTTCTATAATCAAGGTTATTGACCGTTCAAAATCCAGTCAATGGAATAATGTATTAAATGGGGAATATACCAAAAGAGGAGCTGAAGAGATTTTTGATATTGTTTTTAGAGGTATTACCCGCATAAGAGGATGTTACTAGAAAAGGTTTAATGATCAAGGAAGTTTAATTTGATGAAGTTACGTGTTGCATTTTTAGTTGATGATACCGAAGTAAATTATTATGTTGCCGATTTAGTAAAATATGTAGAAGGACACAGCAACTTCGAATCCCCAGTATTTATAACTGGCTATGCAAAAAAGCATGCAAAGTTATCCTTGTTTAGAAAAGTTCTTTCCTTACTAAAGCAGAACCCAATTACATCTGTGGATCAGATTCTAAGATCATTACTTCTTAAACTAATTCAGAAAGTTGAGAGACGCGCAGTTTTAAAAAAATTCCCAAATTATTATAAAAAAGTAAATTTCTCAGAGAACCAGAATATCAAAAAACTTTTTGTTAATGGCGATTGGTCTAAATCTGGGCATGTATTACGATTTAATGAGGATGATATCTCCAAGATAAAGAATCATAATTTTGATTGCATCATAAGATGTGGAAGTGGAATTCTCAAAGGAGAAATCCTCGATGTTACAAAATTTGGCATGCTTTCTTTTCATCATGGTGATAACCGAGTTAATAGAGGAGGGCCAAGTGGTTTTTGGGAGGTGTTGAATGATATCCCAAGTTCAGGCTTCATTATTCAAAGACTTACCGAAGAGTTAGATGGGGGTGAAGTCCTTTTAAGAGGTAATATAATGACTCGTGACTTTTGGTTACTAAATAATGCACAGTTGCTTGAAAAGTCAAATGAGTTCTTTAAGCGTCTTCTTAAAGATTTGGCAGTAAGACAACATTTATCAACTGTCGAGGGCGTCAGACTTCATGGTGATATATTATTAAAAATTGACTCATCTTCTGCACTAATTAAGTACTTTCTCAGAATACTGATTCCAAAAGCATATGAAATTATAAAAAATAAAATCTTATCAACCAACATAACTAGATGGTCTGTTGCTTATGCCAGGCATAATAATTTTAGCAAGTCTCTTTGGCGTTATAACGAGATTAAGAATCCAAAAGGACGATTTCTAGCCGACCCATTTGTTTTTACTAAAAATGACATCGACTATATTTTTGTTGAGGATCTCTTTTTTTCCGATAACAAAGGTCGCATTTCAGCAATACGACTTGAGGAGGGCGGCTATAATTTTTTGGGAGTTGTGCTAGAAGAGAGCTTTCATTTGTCCTTTCCCTTTATATTTGATCATGAAGAGGACGTATATATGATACCCGAAACATATCAGTCTGGAGAAATTCGACTTTATAAATGTCAAAACTTCCCTATGGAATGGTCGTTGGAGACTATTCTAATTGAAGGTGTAAGTGCTGTGGATACCATGGTTACCATGATAGATGGTAAGTGGTTTTTATTGACAAATATATCTAGTTCAGGAGATTTTGATCATAATTCAGAGTTACATATTTTTTATGCTGATAATCTTAAATCAAAAAACTGGCAGCCTATTAAAACTGGCAATCCTGTAATTTTTGATTCAATGCGTGCAAGAAATGGTGGGATGTTTTGTCACAACGGAGACATTTATCGCGTAAATCAAGTTCATGGAAAAGCACATTATGGTAAATCTTTTACTGTTAACAAAGTAACATGTCTTTCTGAGTTTGAGTTCAATGAAGAACCAGTCTCTCAAATTAATGCAGAATTTAAAAAAGATATTATTTCCACCCATCACTTCAGCGCAAACACTCGAATAGCTGCAATAGATTATTGTAGATTACAGAGATTGCGTGTTGCTAAGAAATCTTAATATCTCTGTATAGAAAATTATGCTAAAGTTTTGCACGTTCTATAATTAGGTTAAAAAAGCAGTTATACCTTTAAAAGATGGTATCTTACTATTACAAATAAGATATATATAATTAGTTAAAAAATACTATAAGTGATCGAATTTAAAAACTTAAATCAGGAAACACCTTATCTGCTTTTTAAGGAAAAGTATGATGAAGCTTTTAATGCAGGTCAAAAAAATATTGAAGCTATATCAATAGCTTCATTTAATAAAGAAAAAAATGAGGTTGATTCAAGGTTTGTAAATTTAAAGATTATAGATCACGATAACTTTATATTCTTTAGTAACTATAATTCACCTAAATCATTAGCTTTTGAATCTCATAATCAGGTATCTGTTAACATATATTGGCCTGTGATAAATCTTCAAATAAGAATGAAGGCAAAAATAAGTAAGAAAGAAAGGTCTTATAATCAAGCTTATTTTCTCAAAAGATCAGCCGAAAAAAATGCTCTAGCTATTAGTTCTGATCAATCTAAATCAATATCATCTTATGATTTAGTTGTTAAGAATTATAACGAAGTTAAAAAAGATATGGATTTAAAAGAATGTCCTGAATATTGGGGCGGATTTACATTCAAGCCTTACGAAATTGAATTCTGGGAGGGCAACAGCTTTAGACTCAATAAAAGAAATATGTATAAGCTAGTTGATGATACTTGGCATCATAATATTCTCCAACCATAAAACTATTTAAAATCATTTTATTTTGGTATAGAATCCAGAACTTAAATGTTCAAAGATATTAGCAAATCATTCTCTCTATGCTCTTAATAGGTAATTAATCATAGCTTCAAAGAAAAAACATTCCGTTCCTATTAATGAAAAAATATCTGCTGATAGAGTTATGCTTATAAATGCTGATGGAGAAAAATTAGGATCTTTTGAGCTTGAAGAATCTTTGAATATGGCACAAAAAGATAATCTTGATTTAGTGCAAGTATCACCTGTCGGATCTGAAACTGTTGTATGCAAGATTATGGATTATGGAAAACATATTTTTGCAAAGAAAAAAAGCACCTCATCATCTAAATCTAAAGTCAAAAGAAGATCAATAAAAGAAATTAAGTTTAGACCGTCAACAGATGTTGGAGATTATAATATTAAATTAAAAAAGATTAAAAGCTTTATTCTTGGAGGAGATAAGACTAAAATAA
>MDTA01174397.1_pt1 | contig 23840 bp, 22 predicted proteins | sample 811151 | NCBI WGS metagenome assembly MDTA01 (sample SAMN05326648, study PRJNA326480) | marine metagenome | isolation source: seawater | place: Indian Ocean: South | collected 2010
ATCACCGGGTCGCCGGGATCGACATTGCGCATCAGGCCGTCGACTTTGGCGACAATCGGGATGCCAAGCGCGCGGGCGACAATGGAGACATGGGATGTCGGCCCGCCTTCCTCCGTCACCAGCGCCCGGATCCGCGATGTGTCGTAGTCCAGCATTTCCGCCGGGCCGGGATTACGCGCAATCAAAACGATGTCTTCAGGCAGATGCTGCATAGACACGCCACCGCCCAGATGGGTCATCAGCCGAGTCGCGATATCTTCAAGGTCGCTCAGCCGTCCACGAATATAGGGATCCCCCACGCCACGCATACGGGCGGCAGTGTCTTCCCGTACTTGCTGAACCGCCGCATCCGCCGTCAGGCCGCTATCGATACCTTCGCGGATGCGCCGCAGCCAGCCGCGGTCTTCCGCGAACCGCCGATAGGAATTCAGCACCTCGCGATGCTCCCCCGATTCACGCAAATCGGTTGTCGACAACAGAACATCAATCGCCGCATGCATGGCTGACATGGCATCGCGCAGGCGATCGTGTTCAGCGTCGATATCGTCAGCGAATATCTGGCGGATGGACACGCCAGGCGTATGCAGTACCGCCTGACCTACGGCTAGGCCCTCGTTTACCATGGTTCCAGGCATGCGTTCAGGACCTAACAGCCGGCTGTCACGAGCGTGTAGCCGCTCGTCCGGACCCAGCAGATCGCTGGCAGCGATTAGTTCGGCAATGACAACGGAGATAATTTCGAGCGCTTCGGCTTCTTCCTCGGAATATTCCCGTTTTTCCCGGTTCTGAATAACCAGCACGCCGCGCGGGCGGCCGCCGCGAAGAACCGGCACCCCCAACAAAGATGAATAAACCTCTTCGCCGGTTTCGGGCCGATAGCTGAAACTTGGGTGTTCCTGGGCATCGGAGAGATTGAGCCGTTGGGTGGTTGCGGCAATGGTTCCGACAAGCCCTTCGCCAATTTGAAGCCGGGTAACGTGGACGGCCTCGCGTTTCAGGCCCTCGGTTGCGAATAGTTCGAGCACATCCCCTGCACGCAGTACATAGATCGAGCACACCTCGGCCGCCATTTCGGCGGCGACGACCTTGACGATTTCGTCCAGCCGGTTCTGCGCCGAGCCAGACCCCGCCATCACCCGGCGGAGACGGCGCAGCGCCTCGCGGTGACCGGTGGACGGCGTGCGGTCCATTATCCGCTAGCCTTGGTCCGGTCCCGCGCGGCCAGCGCTTCCACGGCCTCGTCGATCAGGTTTTCGATGATCGTGGTGGCCGGTCGCACCTCCTTGACCATCCCGACGCTTTGTCCGGCCATCAGCGAACCGGTCTCTACATCTCCGTCAACAACGGCCCGTCGCAGTGCCCCCGCCCAGTAATGTTCGATTTCGAGCTGGGCGGCATTCTGTTCCATATCACCGCGCTGTACCGAATCGATCATGTTGCGCTGGGTTTGCTGAAACTCGCGAGTGGCGTCGTTCTGTAGCGCGCGTACTGGAATAACCGGGAACTGCGGGTCCAATTGTACGGACGGAACAGCGTCGCGGGCGGATGCGCGAATGAATGCCTTTTTGAAATTTTCGTGGGCAATGGATTCTTCGGCACAAACGAACAGCGTTCCCAACTGGCAGCCCGACGCGCCCATTTCTAGATACGCCACGACCGCATCTCCCCGGCCGATACCGCCGGCGATAAACACGGGAACGTCTTCGATATGGGGCAAGATTTCCTGCGCCAGCACACTGGTCGCCACCGGTCCGATATGGCCGCCAGCCTCGGCCCCTTCTATCACCAGCGCATCCGCTCCCTGACGCACCACGCGTTTTGCGAGGCTGAGAGTAGGCGCGAAGCAGACAACCTTCGCACCCCCGCCCTTCGCGCGCTTGATCGCAGGCGCCCCGGGAAGACCACCGGCCAGAATGATGTGACCCACATTCTGGTCGAGGCAGACATCTATCAGTTTTTCTAAATCGGGATGCATGGTGATTAGGTTTACCCCGAACGGCGCCGACGTCATTTCGGCAGTCGCCGCGATTTCGGCATCCAGCAGCTCTGTCGTCATCGCGCCGCAGGCTATCACCCCGAACCCGCCGGCATTCGATAACGCGGACACCAGATTCCGTTCCGAAACCCAGGTCATAGCGCCCCCCAGAACCGCATATTCCGTTCCCAGAAACTCGCGCCCTTTGGCCCAAAGTTCGTCCAGCCGTGCCCTCGGCGCCACCGTGTCCATTCCGGTGACCCTAAACCGAGTCCAGCCCGTAGGCGGTGTGCAGCGACCGCAGGGCAAGTTCCGTATAGGCTTCTGACACAAGAACGCTGATCTTGATTTCGGAGGTCGAGATCACCTGGATATTGATGCCCTTGTCGGCGAGCGCCTGGAACATCCGCATCGCTACCCCGGCGTGGCTCCGCATACCCACACCAACGACGGAAATCTTCACCACATCCGGATCTCCCTCGACGCGCTCGAACCCCAACTCTTCCTTCCCGTCTTCAATTACTTGCAACGCCCGGTCCAGATCGTCCTTGGGCACCGTGAAGGTCAAATCGGTCGCCTTACCGTCCTCAGACACGTTCTGGACGATCATATCGACGACAATGCTAGCGTCCGCCAGGGGGCCGAAAATGGACGCGGCAATGCCGGGATTATCTGGCACCTTTACAAGCGTGATCTTGGCTTCGTTTCCGCTATGCGCGATCCCGCTGACGATTTCCTTTTCCATGATTTCTTCCTCATCAACGACCATGGTTCCCGGCGCATCTACAAAACTCGACGCCACTTGAAGGCGGACGCGGTGGTTCATGGCCAGTTCCACCGACCGGGTCTGCAACACCTTGGCGCCCAGTGACGCCATTTCTAGCATTTCTTCGTATGTGATCCGGTCCAGCTTTTTCCCACGGTTCACGATGCGCGGATCCCCGGTATAGATCCCGTCGACATCGGTAAAGATATCACACCTGTCGGCATTGATCGCCGCGGCCAGCGCCACCGCCGACGTATCTGATCCGCCGCGGCCAAGCGTGGTGATGCGATTGTCAGACCCGATGCCCTGGAACCCGGCCATTACCGCGACCTGCCCACCATCGAACCGGCGAATGATTTCGTCGGCCTGCAAATCCATGATGCGCGCGCGTCCATGCTCGTCGTCGGTAATCATCGGGATCTGCCAACCCAACCAGGATCGCGCATCGACGCCGATGTTCTGCAACGCCATCGCCATCAGCCCTACGGTGATCTGTTCGCCGGCGGATACCACGACATCGTATTCGCGTGCGTCATGCATGGGCGATATGTCGCGCGTCCACTCAACCAACTGGTTGGTAGTTCCTGACATGGCGGAAACGACGACCGCAACCTGGTTGCCGTCGTCTACAGTTTTTTTCACCCGTTCAGCCACCGCCCGAATACGGTCGATGTCAGCTAAGGATGTGCCCCCGAACTTCTGCACGATACGCGCCATCTGGACTCCCCAAACTGCTGCTGCGCCGCCGTCCTTTGGCGGCTCCCGTGTCGGCCTGCGAAGCCCGGGTTTCGGGAGGATATATAAAGGCTTACTTGCCCCGCGCAGCGCGGGCGCATACATACTCGGATGTAACTTCACAGGCAAGTACGAGCGGTTGCCACCCATGGCTAAAGCGCAGACCGGCACGATCGACGCAGACGATGTCGCGAAATTCGAGGCGATGGCAGAAGAATGGTGGGATTTTGACGGCAAGTTCCGCCCGCTGCACCGTTTTAACCCGATTCGCTTGAGATATATCCGCGACCGCCTGTGCGCACGGTTTGGCCGTGACCCCCGCGACCTGCATGCCCTGAAGGGGCTCCGAATCTTGGATGTCGGATGCGGCGGCGGACTGATTTCCGAACCTCTGGCCCGTATGGGTGCCACCGTTACCGGCATCGATGCATCGGACATCAATATCTGCATCGCCCGCACCCATGCCGAGCGCAGCGGCGTTGACATCGACTACGAGGCGACAACACCGGAAGAACTGGCGACAACAGGAGATAAATTCGACGTGGTTATCACGCTGGAAGTGGTGGAGCACGTCGCGGACCTGGATCTTTTCCTCGATTCCTGCACGCGCCTGGTCGGCAGCGGCGGCGCAATGACGCTCGCCACCCTTAACCGGACTCCGAAATCGTTTTTGTTCGGAATCGTCGGCGCGGAATACGTTATGCGCTGGTTGCCGAAAGGAACACACGACTGGCACAAATTCGTACGCCCATCCGAAATCGTTCGGGCTCTGCGGCAGAATACGCTGTCGGTGGACGATGTAACGGGGCTGATCTTTAATCCGTTATCGGGCGAATGGCGAACCGGAAAGGACGTTTCCGTCAATTACATCCTCTTTGCCACCAAATAGGCCTCAGCGGCCCGGATGGGCAAAAGCCCAACTTTCTGACAATTTCAAGAACATCGATTTTGCCATCGGACGATGCCGCCAACCCTTGGGTTCGCAGACGGGTGTCTCGGTTCATGAATTGCGGGATCTCGGCGTTATCAGATCGGGATTGCCATTTTAGCACTCAGGCGTCGGATTTTCCCGGCCACGGAATGCGGGTGAAATCGACGCCTTCGTCGTGCAGTTCCTCGGCTTCTTTCGGCGTCGCTTCCCCGTGGATCGCCCGCGGTTCTTCTTCGCCGTAGTGAATTTTTCGGGCTTCTTCGGGAAACCTGTCACCCACATAGTCGCTGTTTTCCTCCACATGCTTTTTCAACTCGTGAAGGGCTTCGACGTATTCGGTGAACCTTTCATCTTGCGGGGCCATGGCGGCGTTAGGGGCAGAATCGTTTTTGCCCTTTCGCATCCCGCCCAGACGGGGAGCCATGAGCCCACGGGTGCAGTGGGTATCCCCGCATTCCGGACACGAAACAGCGCCCGCTTCGGTCTGCTCGTCGAAGGAAGCGTTATCCTTGAACCAGCCTTCGAAGACATGTCCGTTGCTGCACTGAACGTCGATTACAATCATGGCACGGAAATTAGAACAGATTTCGCGTTTTCCAAGCTCTAATTTGCTATAGCGTTTCATATTGTTAGAAAGCGTCCATGGCGATTGACCGGAAAATTTCTCCGCCGTCAGACTGGGTTATACGCTTTACCCCAGCAATCCGGCCGGGCGGCACCGTGCTAGATGTCGCATGCGGCGGCGGCCGTCACGCCCGATATCTGTCGAAACAGGGGTTTCGGGTGACCGCAATCGACCGGGATGTCTCGGCGATGTCAGGCGTCGCGGACATCGAAGTGCTGGAAGCGGATCTGGAAGACGGATCTCCCTGGCCATTTGCGGGGCGCCGCTTCGACGGGGTAATTGTAACCAACTATCTTTTCCGCCCGCTGTTTTCCACGCTGACCGAAAGCGTGGCGGATGGCGGCGTTCTTGTTTACGAGACTTTCGGGATAGGAAACGAGCGCTTCGGGAGGCCACAAAATCCGAATTTTCTGCTTCGGCCCGGCGAATTGCTGCAGGCAGTATCAGGCAGGCTTTCGGTCTTGGGGTATCAGGCAGGCACGGTAAATATACCGAGCCCCGCCGTGGTGCAGAGGATTGCGGCCATTCGGCGAAGCAGCGTCACCGATCCTATTCGGCTGCCCGCCCCGTAGCAGTAGCCGGCCGGTACGGTCGGGCATTTGAAAGGACGGGAAGCATCCGCCGGGCCTCCGTCACCTGCCCACGGTCTATATCCGCGACGATGACTCCCGGCTCTTCCCCCGCCTCTGCCACAATCTCTCCCCACGGGTTCACGATCAATGAATGCCCGTAGGTCTGCCGACCCGCCCCATGATCGGCGCACTGGGCGGCGGCGAACACCCAGCAACCAGTCTCGATAGCGCGGGCACGCAATAAGACGTGCCAGTGCGCCTGGCCGGTTGTTCGGGTGAAGGCCGACGGCACGCCAATAAAATCAGCGCCCGCTTTAGCAAGATCTCTGTAAAGCCCTGGAAAGCGGATGTCGTAACAAATGGTCAGCCCCAGACTTCCCCAAGGCAAATCCGCTACCGCGGCTGCCGTGCCGGGTCGATAAGTATCGGATTCGCGATAGGATTCGCCATCGGCCAGGTCGACATCGAACATGTGAATTTTGTCGTAACGCGCAACCACGACGCCGGCAGGATCGATGAGAAAGGTCCGGTTCGCGATGTCCGCCTTCGGTGTAAGAACGGCGAGCGATCCCACATGTAGCCATATCGATCTCTCCACCGCCACATGCTGGAACGCCGCCAGCGCCGGATGATCGCCTTCTAACAGGCACTTTCCTCGCAGGGCGGCTCGATCGGGTTCGAGCAGTGCCACACATTCTGGCAGGGAAATAAAATCCGCGCCGTCCGCCGCCGCGCGTTCGATCAGTTTAAGCGCAGTGGCCACGTTCGAACCTATCTCATTTCCGGCATTGACCTGAATACAGGCAAGTCGGAACCGGTCGCCCATCAGCCGGTTCCGAGCAGCCCGTCCAGATCGCCGGCGCGATCGAGGGCGGTGAGATCGTCCGATCCACCGACATGGTGATCGTCGATGAAAATCTGCGGCACCGTATGTCGGCCATTGGCCCGTTCAAGCATTTCATTCCGCCGATCGGGCGACGTGTCCACATCGATTTCGATAAATTCCACTCCCTTTTGCGACAATAAATGCTTCGCTCGCGCGCAGAACGGGCAGAACATGCTGGAATAGATTTCGACTTTAGCCACGATTTCGATCCTTACAACCGGGGATTTTGATTTTCCGTAATATGGGGCGGGGCAAGGGATTTGTCATCCGCCGACGATATCGGGCGCGACCCAGCCACAGCACTTTTGTATGCCGGCTATCCGGCCTATCTTGCCGCGCATGACGGATACGGGGATTGTTTTCGACCGGGCGGCAGTCCGGCGGCACCGAGACCGCGCAGCAGCGGATTTCGCCAGGCACGATTTTCTGTTTCAGGAAATCGCCGACCGCCTAGGCGACCGGCTGCAGGATGTAGACCGTAGGTTTACCAGCGTGCTCGATCTGGGAGGCGGCCACGGCGCTCCGATCCCAGAGCTGGATACGACCACGATTATCACCGGCGATCTGTCGGAAGCGATGCTGCGGCGATCTGGGCGGCAGCGCCCGGTGGCCCTGAACGAAGAATATCTGCCCTTTGGGGTGAACGCTTTCGACCTTGCGGTGTCCACGCTGTCGCTCCACTGGGTGAACGATCTGCCCGGTGCGCTGATCCAGATACGCCAAGCCTTAAAGCCCGACGGGCTGTTTATGGCTGCGATCCTAGGAGGCGATACGCTCATAGAGCTGCGCCGTGTCCTGCTCGAAGCGGACGCAGAGACCACCGGCGGCACCCGGCCGCATACATCGCCGGTTGCCGATGTGGCCAATGCGGGAGGACTGCTGCAGCGGGCGGGTTTCGCACTGCCGGTCGTCGATACCGACACGCTGACGGTTACCTACACCGATATGTTCGCCCTGATGCGGGATCTGCGGGGCATGGGAGAAACGAATGCGGTTGCAGCCCGAGACCAGCGTTTCATGCGGCGCGATACCCTGTTCGCCGCGGCAGAAAAATATCAGGCCCTTTATGCGGACGCCGACGGACGAGTGCCGGCGACCTTTCAGGTCATCTGGCTGACCGGCTGGGCGCCGCACGAAAGCCAGCAAAAAGCGATACGGCCCGGCAGCGCTACCGCGCGATTAGCAGATGCCCTTGACGCCAACGAAATCGGCGCCGATGAAAAGGCGGGGCCGGAGAAGTAGAAATTACGCGGTTGCGGGCGCTTCCTGTCCGCGCGACGGACGGGTTTCCCTTACCAGGATCGAAAATACACTAGCCGACACCGCCAGCGCGACAGACAGCCACCAGATCCAATCGTATTTCGCGGTCAGGTCGAACATCCAGCCGCCGATCAGCACGCCTACCGCCGCACCCAGAGAATGGCCACCGAACAGAAGACCAAGCGTCAGCCCGATAATGCGGACGCCGATATGGGTGGCCACGATGTTAGCTATCACCGGGAAGGTCGCGAAATTCAGAATGCCGAAGATGGCGGCGAATACGAACATCACGGTGATATCAGCAGCGATGAACAGGAGGAGCACGAAGGCCAGCGCACGCAGAAAAAACATACTGGCGAGCAGGCGGGGCCGGTGCACATGATCCGCCATCCACGAAAACAGAATGACACCTGCCAGATTGCCCAGGCCATGCACACCATAGGCGGCCGAGCCTTCAACCAGCGTGAAGCCGCAGGAAATCGCGTAGGGAATGAAATAGACGTCGATGACGCCAGCGGTCGTGAATCCACAAAGAGTGAACGCCCCCAGCAGCAGTAAAAACGTTCGGTTTACGAACAGGAATTTCAACCGGTCGAACAGCGTGTCATCCGCGTCGCTCGCGATTTTTTCGGAGCTCTGCTCTCCACCCAGCGGCGGCTTGAAGCGCAGCAGTACCAAAAGCGCCAACGCGGCGATCACGATGGCCAGCACCTGGTAGGACGCACGCCAACCAACCGCCGCAATCATGATCCCGAGGCCCGACAATATGGGAAGCTGCCCCCCCGATGCGCCGGAAACCGCGATGCCGATAGCGAGGCCGCGAAATTTTTCAAAATAGCCGGAGACCGCCGCGGTCACCATGGGGAGGGAAACCGATGCCCAGCCGATGCCGCCGATCACCCCAAACAGGATGTAGTAATGGGTTGGATTGGAAACATAGGACGTCGCACCCACGCCAAAGGCCAGCGATACCAAACCCGACGCGATCACCAGCCGGGCACCGTAGCGGTCCATCAGGTTGCCGGCGATGGGCGATCCCACTGCCATCATGGCTAGCACAATGGATGCGCCTGTCGCCGCCTGGGATCCGGTCCACCCCAATTCTGCCTGCCACAGCGGCAGCACCATGCTGACCGACGAGCGGGTGCCGAACGTAAATGCCAGCGATACGAAGCAGATGGCGACGACGATCCAGCCGCGGTTTCTGTTTGCCGTGTCAAGATCTGTCATTTGGCGCGTCCTCTCAGGCCGTTGCCGGCGTTGCGGCTCCTTCAGAGCCGGGAGTTTCCCTGATCAACCACGATAGTACCGCGGCAACCAACGCCAACGCGATGGAAACGATCCACACCCAGTCGTAGCTCTGGAAATTGTCGAAGAAGTACCCGCCCATAAAAGCGCCTGCCGCCGCGCCCGCTGAATGACCAGCGAAAAGGAGCCCCAGCGTCAGTCCCATCACCCTTACGCCCACGTGGGTGGAAACAATACTGGCCAGCACCGGCATCGTCGAATAATCGAAAATACCGAACACGATCGCGAATAGGAACAGCAGTTCGGGATTTCCCGTAATCTGCATCAAGATCAGAAACGACAGTGCGCGGAAGAAATAAATCGCTCCCATCAGCAGCGGCCGGTGCACCCTGTCGGCCAGAAACCCGGCGAGGATCATACCAGCCATGTTTGCGCCCGAGAGAACCCCCAACGCCGCCGCGCTTTCGAAACGGGGATAGCCGCAGGAAATTGCGTAGGGAATCAGGTGGACCTCGATCACGCCGCTGGTGGTAAAGCCGCAGATAACGAAGCCAGTCAGCAATAACCAGAAGGTCGAATTCCGCGCGATCAGACGCAGCCTATCCGGCAATGACCCGCCGGTTGCAATAGTATCAGTGCTAGCCGACGTCCGACTAGCAGGCGTCATCAGGAACCAAGCGATTGGCGCCAAGGCGATGATGATCAGGCCGAACCCAGCGAAGCTGACGCGCCAGCCCACCCATTCGACGGCCAGCGCCAGAAGCGGCATGCCCAGAAGCAACCCACCGGACGCACCGGACGTTGCAATACCGGTGGCCAGACCGCGGTAATCTTCGAATATTTGAGCAACTGCGGCGGAAGCCTGCGGAGCGGCGAGCGATCCGTATCCCAGTCCACCAACGATGCAGAACAAAACTATGAACTGCCACGGCTCCGTCATCAGCGACGTGGACGCAATTGACGCCCCGACGCAGATAAGTGCCGCACAAACTACCGGGCGCGGGCCGACACGGTCGAGGAGATTTCCGGCCAGTGGTGAAATCAACGTCATGAAGACCAGCACCAGAGAGCCGCCGCCGGACAGGAACGTACGATCCCAGCCAAGATCCTGTTCCCAGGTCGGCATTATCAGCCCCAGCGCGGCCCTTGCCGAAAACACTGCTGACAACGCCGCGAAGATAAACACCACGATAATCCAACCGCGCGGATTGGCGCGGTAGACATTTACGATGGAGGAAGAACCGTCCGACATTGCCAGGGGGGGGTAGCACGCCTTTAGGCTAAACGCACTTCACATCCATTACAAAAAATCCCGCAGCATAGCGATCAGCGGTTTGTCGGCGGGCGGCATGGAATAATCCTTCAGCCGCATTGGGGGGACCCAGGCAATTTCCTGACCTTCCTGGGGCATCACCCGTCCCTCCCATTTGCGGCAGACATACAGCGGCATCAAGAGGTGAAATTCGTCATAAGCATGGGATGCAAAGGTAAAAGGCGCTAGACAGCTTTCGACCGTGTCGACGGCCAGTTCTTCCTGCAGTTCCCGGATCAGCGCCGCTTCGGGCGTTTCTCTCTCTTCTACCTTACCACCGGGAAATTCCCATAAGCCCGCCATCGATTTGCCTTGGGGGCGCTGGGCGATCAACACCCGCCCGTCGCGGTCGATGAGCGCGACCGCGGCAACCAGAACAATGGGCAGTCTTGTCATTCAGGAATCCCGCTCAGGATCGGTAGTCCGCATTGATCGAAATGTAGCCATGGGTCAGATCGCAGGTCCAGACGGTGGCCTCGCCCTTGCCGATCCCCAGATCGACCGCGATTTCGATCTCTTGACCCTGCATATGTTTGGCCACTGGGGCTTCCCGGTATCGTGGCACAACCGTGCCCTTGTCGGCCACCGCAATGCCGCCGATGCTGATCCGAAGCCGATCGCGATCCGCTTCCTCACCCGACTTGCCTACCGCCATCACGATCCGGCCCCAGTTGGGGTCTTCGCCCGCTACTGCCGTCTTCACCAGCGGTGAATTGGCAATGGCGAGGCCCACCTTCTTCGCTGCCTTCGACGATTTGGCGCCTCTGACATTTATGGTCACAAACTTCGTCGCGCCTTCGCCGTCGCAGACAATCTGATGCGCAAGCTCGACCATCACTTCTTCCAGCGCATCCCGGAAGTCCCGAAGCTTCGAATCTGACGCCACCCCGATCTTCGCGTGCTTCGCAGCACCGGTAGCGAACAGCAGAACCGTGTCGCTGGTGGACGTATCCCCATCGACAGTGACGGCGTTGAATGATCTTTCCGCCCCGCGGCGGATCAGGGTCTGCAGAACATCAGAGGGAATAGCAGCATCAGTGAAAATAAAGGCCAGCATGGTCGCCATATCCGGCGCGATCATTCCTGAACCCTTGGCAATGCCGGTGATTGTGACCTCTGTATCGCCAATCTTTATCTGTCGAGACGCGCCTTTAGGGAACGTGTCCGTCGTCATGATAGCCGATGCGGCGTCCTTCCACCGGTCCGGCGAAAGCGACCTTTTCAGTCGGGGAAGCGATTTCCGGATTTTGCCGTCCGGCAGAGCCTCGCCAATCACGCCGGTAGACGCCACAAACACCTGCGACTTGGGAACATCCAGAACCGAAGACACTTTTTCCACGGTGCGCTGAACGGACTTTTCCCCTGCCAGACCGGTGAAGGCGTTCGCGTTGCCGGAGTTGACGATCAGCGCCCGTGCCCGGCCTTTCTCCGACTGCTTCCGGGACCAGTGAACCGGGGCCGCCGCGGTCTTGGATTTGGTGAAAACCCCGGCCACACTGGTTCCCTTATCGAAGGCCGCCAGCAAAACGTCCTTTCTACCCTCATAGCGCAGACCTGAAGATGCCGCCGCCAGGCGGACACCGGGAACGTTCGGCAGTTTTGGAAACCCGGCAGGCGCCAGGGACGATTTCTTTGCCATGAATTCAGGTGCCCATGGTTGGTCAGTGTGAGGAGTCTAGCGCGAATCCAGCAGGTGCGGAAACGGTGTAACTAGTCTAATGCGGCTCCGCCCCCCCGGCCACACACGGGATGATCCTAATCGGTGGCTGGCAGGGGGAGTAGACCGGCGCGCCTCCGCGCTGGCGGAAACCGAATTTTTATAGTTACTTCCCGGGAGCCACCCGTTTGAGCCTGGGCGCCGAGCCATCGAGACCGAACCGTTGCACGTTGGCCGATTCCGTCAGCTTTTTCACAAGCTCGGTCGCGATTTCCTGGGACATCTGCTCGTTCAACTGCGCTCGGCTTTCATCGAACGTTGGCGGCTGGGACTGACGTTTGTCTTCCACTTTGATCACATGCCACCCGAATTGGGAGAACACCGGCTTTATGGTGATTTCCCCCTTTTTCAGGGCGAAGGCCGCATTTTCGAATGCGGGTACCATCTGGCCGCGGGCGAAATAGTCCAGATCGCCGCCGCGGGTCTTGGACGGGCCAGTGGATTTTTCGGACGCAAGCTTGGCGAAATCCGCACCGCCTTCCAGTTGCTCGATGATCGCCTTCGCCTCGTCCTCAGTTTTCACCAGGATATGGCGTGCGCGGACTTCCTCTTTCTCAGGGAACCTAGCGATCGCCTCCTTGTAGCGTTCACGCAGTGCCTTTTCGGTGATCTGTTTTTTGATTTCCTGTCGCATAAGCGCCTGTTCCAGCATCCGGTCTTCGAACAGGGATAGACGCCTCTTATGATCGTCGGTTTCATGCAACTTGTCCGTCCGCGCTTTCCCGGCCAGAATTTTCGTCCGCACCAACTGGCTGACCAGCGGTTCTAACAATTGTGACATGGGCAGTTTGCGATATTGCTCGGGCAGTTGGATCCGCGCCGCCTCCACATCGGATTTGAGAATTTTCGCGCCATTCACAGTTGCGACCACTGGGTCTGGCGTGGACGTCTGGGCCAGCGCAGTCTGGCCGAAAACGAACGGCACGGCGGCCACGACCGCAAGCCTGAAATATTTCATGTATGGATTCCCTGTTTCGCGCCAAGGCGCTATTTGCTGATACCAATCCTAACCCGTTCGGGCGTAAAATCGCAGTAACGAATTGGAAATAAGTATTTTTTATGGGAAACCGGACATTCTGACGCTGTTTACGTTGACTTGGCGGGCGTTGCTGCATATGTGTGCGGCAATTCCCGTTTATGGCAGTGTCCCGCCGCCTGCCGAACCGCGTTGGTGGGTTATCCAGGCTGAGGAATCAGGATGTTACAGTCGATCGCGCAGCGCCTATTCGGCAGCGCCAACGACCGCGAAGTAAAGCGGCTAAAATCCGCCGTCCAGCAGATCAACGGCATGGAAGCCGAGATCGAAAAACTGTCCGACGACTAGCTGCGCAGTCGCACCGACACTCTGCGTCAGCGATACAAGGACGGTGAATCCCTGGACAATCTGCTGCCCGATGCCTTCGCGACGGTCCGCGAAGCCGCAAAACGCATCCTGGGTCAGCGCCACTACGACGTACAGCTTCTAGGCGGCATGGTGCTGCATCAAGGCCGCATTTCCGAAATGCGCACCGGCGAAGGGAAAACCCTTGTCGCCACCCTGCCGGTTTACCTGAACGCCCTAACCGGCGACGGTGTTCATGTCGTCACGGTAAATGACTACCTCGCTACCCGCGATGCAGAATGGATGGGCGAGGTATACAAATTCCTGGGCCTGACCGTCGGATGCATCGTTCACGGGCTGGAAGACGAGGACCGTCAAAAGGCCTATGCCTGCGACGTTACATACGGGACAAACAACGAATTCGGCTTCGATTATCTGCGGGACAACATGAAGTTCCGGATCGAAGAAATGGTCCAGCGCCAATTCAATTTCGCCATCGTCGACGAAGTCGACAACATTTTCATCGACGAAGCCCGGACCCCGCTGATTATATCAGGCCCGGCGGAAGACGCTGCCGATCTGTATGCCGCGATCGACAAGGTCATCCCGGAGCTTGGCCAAGAGGATTACGAAAAGGACGAAAAGCAACGCACGGTGACGCTGACCGAGACCGGTACGGAAACGGTCGAGCGCATCCTCAGCGACATGGACATGCTGGGTGGTGCGTCACTTTATGACATCACGAATGTATCGCTAGTCCACCACGTCCAGCAGGCCTTAAGGGCCCATACCCTGTTCCAGCGCGATACGGACTACATCGTCAAGGATGACGCCATCGTCATAATCGACGAATTCACCGGCCGCATGATGGAAGGCCGACGTTTTTCCGAAGGTCTGCACCAGGCGCTGGAAGCCAAAGAGGGCGTGACGGTTCAGAATGAAAACCAGACGCTGGCGTCGATCACGTTCCAGAATTATTTCCGCCTGTACCCAAAACTGGCGGGCATGACTGGAACGGCCATGACAGAAGCCGGGGAATTTGCCGAAATTTACGGCCTGGAAGTGGTCGATATCCCAACCAATGTGCCGCAGGTACGCATCGACGAAGATGACGAGGTTTATCGAACCGCAGCGGAAAAATACGACGCTATCGTGAATGAAATTCGCGTTTGTCAGGAAAAGAAGCAGCCGATCCTTGTCGGTACAGTGTCGATCGAAAAATCCGAGCTTCTGGCCGGCTTGCTGAAAAAGAACGACATTGCGCACAATGTCCTAAATGCCCGGTTTCACGAACAGGAAGCCTATATCATCGCCCAGGCGGGTCAGCCTGGCGCGGTAACCATCGCCACCAACATGGCCGGCCGCGGCACCGATATCCAGCTTGGCGGAAATGTAGAAATGCTGCTGGAAGAAGAACTAGGCAAGCTACCGGAACGCAAACGAGAAAGTAGTCGCACCGAATTGCTGGCGAAAATAGAATCCGAGGTGGCCAACCAGAAAAATATCGTTTTAGATGCCGGCGGCCTATACGTAATCGGCACCGAACGTCATGAAGCGCGGCGCATCGACAACCAACTTCGCGGTAGGTCAGGCCGTCAGGGTGATCCGGGCCGGTCCAAGTTCTATCTGTCGCTGGAAGACGATTTGATGCGGATTTTCGGATCCGAACGCATCGACAGCATGCTGCGCAAGCTGGGGCTGGAAGAAGGCGAAGCGATAATCCATCCCTGGATCAATAAGGCACTGGAAAAAGCCCAGAAGAAGGTTGAAGAGCGGAACTACGAAATCCGCAAAAACCTTCTGAAATTTGACGACGTCATGAACGACCAGCGCAAGGTGATCTACGAACAGCGCAAGGACCTGATGGTGACCGAAGACGTATCGGAAACTGTGGTCGAAATGCGCGAACAGGCGATCGAAGATGCGGTCCTGCGCTGCATTCCGGAAAAGGCCTATGCCGAACAGTGGGATACCGACGGGCTACGCGAAGAAACGTTACGCCTGACCGGTCTTGATCTACCGATTGCCGAATGGGCCAAAGAAGAAGGCATCGCGGACGAGGAAATCCGCGACCGCATCACCAAAGAAACGGCCAACAAAATGGCAGCCAAAACGGCGAATTACGGCGCGGAGCTAATGCGTCTCGCTGAAAAGAGCCTGTTGCTGCAGCTTCTTGACCAAACTTGGAAGGAACATCTGCTGGCGCTGGATCATCTGCGCCAGGGCATCGGGCTTCGCGCCTACGGACAGAAGGACCCGCTGAACGAATATAAGCGCGAAGCCTTCGACATGTTCGAAGATATGCTCAACAACCTGCGGGAAACCGTAACGTCGGTCATGTGTCACCTGGAACTATCCATCGACGCCGAAGAACTCGCTGCAATGGAACAGTCCGAACAGGAGATGCAGGAGTCGCGCATGGACCCAGCCTTTGTCGACGGTGAAATGCAGGGGACGGGAACCGATGGGATGCATCCTGCGGCCGCCATGCAGGTCCAGAACCAGCCGGCAACGGCTGCATCTGCCTCTATCGATCCCGACGATCCGCCCCCGGGTTGGGAAATGAACCAGGCACTGGGCCGGTGGCTGAACCCAAACGATCCCGATACTTGGGGTAAGGTGCCGCGAAACGCTTCCTGCCCCTGTGGATCGGGTAAAAAATACAAGCAGTGCCATGGGAGGGTTTGACGCTCAAGCCTGGGGTCCACCCTGGACCAATTCTGTCGGCCTCGGGCTTGAACCCAAGACCTATTACAAAAGTTAAACTTGGACCCTCGGGTCAAGCCCGAGACTAACAAATTGGGATTTTGATCAAATCCCGGTTGTTTTCGTCCGACCGGTATTCCCGCACCGGATTATCAAAACTCCGCTGACAATCAGCAGCCCGGCCCCGATCAGGGTCATGGCGTCAGGCAGTTCTTGCCAGATGAGAAATCCGGCGATCGTCGCCCACAGAATGGCCGTATAGCGGAACGGTGAAACCAGCCCGGCTGCACCGAGACGCAACGCTTCGATCATTAGAAAATGCGCACCGGCATTCAGCAGCCCGTTAACCACCAGCCAGAGCGTAGCGTCCAGCTTGAGCGGCCGCCAGCCGAACGGGATAGTGAACGCCGATGCGACGATCAGCAATACCGATGCCCAGAACAGGACAGAAATGGATGTATCGGTTCGCGCCAGCCTCCGGGTTAAAAGATCACGCATTCCGCTGGCGACCGCCGCGGCAACGGGAATCAGCAGCGCCCACTGAAAATCGACGCCGCCAGGACGAATGATCGTCAACACGCCCGCAAACCCGATGATGACCGCAAGCCAGCGCCTCCAGGAAACGTGCTCGCCCAGCAGGCGCATGGAAAACATCAGAACGACGATAGGCGACGAGAAGACGATGGCCGTAACTGTGGTTATAGACAGTGCGCTTAGCGCCCAAACTATCAGCGCCGCGCCGCCCACATGCATGACTGCGCGAATGGCATGCGCGGTGCGATCATTAATCCGAAGATCGCGCCATGTATCTTTTTTCCAGACGTAGACTAAGATCACCGCTAAAGCCACAGTCTGGCGCAGACAGAGGATCTGGCCGATGGGATAAGATTCGACCAGATACTTGGAAACCGCGTCGTTCATCGTCAGGACGCCGGCGCCCAGGATCATAACGCAGACACCCTTGGTGGCATCCGATTTTAGAATCATTTCGGAAAACGCCCCTCAAACCGGCCGCAAAGGCGGTCTATATTCCGGCGGTATCCCCCATTTTCAGGAACTTCTTACGCCGGTTCTGACGCAGAACGGCACCGTCGGTACCGCACAGATCCGACAGAGCTTCAGCAATTGCCTTGCCAGCAGCCCTTATCGCCCGATCGCCGCCGCGGTGGGCCGCACCGACAGGTTCGGACACAATTTCGTCGATGACGCCCAGTTGCAGCAGATCCTGCGCCGTCAGTTTCAGCGCATTCGCGGCATCAGTTGCGAATTTGCCGTCGCGCCACAGAATCGATGCGCAGCCTTCGGGGGAAATTACCGAATACACGGCGTGTTCCATCATCAGTACTTGGTCAGCAACCGCGATCGCGATCGCTCCGCCAGACCCGCCTTCGCCGATTACCAAGCTGACGATGGGTACCCGCAGATTGAGACAGACCTCGATGGACCGGGCTATCGCTTCGGCCTGGCCGCGCTCTTCGGCCCCGATACCGGGGTAGGCGCCGGCGGTATCGACCAAAGTGACAACCGGCAAACCAAACCGGTCGGCCAGTTCCATTAGGCGCTGGGCCTTTCGGTACCCTTCAGGCCTGGCCATACCGAAATTGTGTTTCACCCTCGATTCCGTATCATGGCCTTTTTCCTGGCCGATCACGACGACAGACTGGCCGTTGATTCGTCCCAACCCGCCGATGATGGCGTGGTCTTCGGCATAGGTACGATCCCCCGCCAACGGCGTGAAATCGCTCACCAGCGCCGACACGTAATCCAGGCAATGAGGCCGCGCGGGATGGCGGGCCACCTGGACCTTTTGCCAGGCCGTCAGATTGGAATAGATCTGGGTCAATTCACGGTTGACCCTAGTCTGGAGGCGTTCGACCTCGTCGACGATGCTGACATCACCGCCGTCGTTAAGGTGACGCAGCTCCTCTATCTTGCCTTCCAGCTCGGCAATGGTTTTTTCAAAATCAAGGAACGCGTGAACGGGAGTGTCTGCCATTTTCAGATCCGGATGTCTGCGAGGGGGTGAACATCCCGGACCAGCGATTTTAGGCGCTCGTCCAGGACATGGGTGTAAATCTGGGTTGTAGAGATGTCGGAATGACCGAGCATCTGCTGCACGCTACGCAGATCCGCGCCGTTGGCCAGCAGGTGGGTGGCAAAGGCGTGGCGCAACAAGTGAGGTGAAATCCTGGGAACGTCGAGCCCGGCTTCGATGGCGATATCCTGCAACTGCTTAGCGAAGCCATCCCGCGTGATATGGCCGTCCGCGGCACGTGACGGGAACAGCCATGGCGTGCTCCTAGTCTGCTTGCCGAGCATCATTTTGCGCAGCGGAAGCCAGTCGGACACCGCTTTTCGCGCCACCTCGCCCAGCGGCACCAGGCGTTCCTTGCCGCCCTTGCCGCGCACAGTGACGATGCGCCCGTCCCGCGACAGAGATGACAGACGCAGCCCGACGAGTTCGGAAACCCGAAGACCCGTGGCGTAGAGAATTTCCAGCATCGCCACCAGCCGCACGCCCCGCCATCCGTCGACCCGCCGCGCCGCTGCTAGCAGCGCGTCGACATCAGCCGCCTGTAGAACCTTCGGCAGGGGCCGCCCGAGCCTGGGTGAATCGATGTTGGTTGTCGGATTATCAGGCCGGTGGCCTTCCAGCATCAGGAACCGTTGGTATTGCCGAACGGCGGACAGTTTTCGCGCCTGCGTCCGCGCCGCCAGCCCGGAATCGGCAAGACTTTCGACAAAGCTGCGCACCTGTTCAGGAGTCGTGTCGGAACCGCCGGCACCGAACCGGGCTAGATGATCTAGATACTGGCGGATGTCACGCGAATAGGCATCGCGCGTGTTTTCAGAGGCGCCGCGCTCTGCGGTCATCATCTCGATGAACGCACGCAGCAGGTGTCGTTCATCTGTCGTCATATTCCTGCGGTGACAGCAGCCTCAACGGCTAGTCGCCGCGCTTCCCGTTCCAGTCCAAGCCGATGGAGCGCGCCTATAGCGACTACGGCATCACCGAACGACAGCCGGCCGCCCTGAGATTCGGCAGCGCCAACGGTGAGAAGAAGAAGTGCTTCGCCGATATAGCCGGCTTCAACCGCCCGGGTGAGCCCCCGCCGCCAGACCGTGTTCAGCCCCGCGCCGCTTCCGGTAAAGGGGGTTTCGATCGCCCGTCGCCACATCTCCGGCGGAACCGGCTTACCAAGCCCATCCAGCAACTCAAACAACGCCTGGCTCCTGCGAGGGCCGTTCTCGGGATCACCCGCCTGCAAGGCTGTCGCCCATTCGGCCAGCCTGGCCATCCCGCCACCAACGGCCGCATCGGGGTCGGCCAGAAGAGCGAGCGGCCAGAGCGTGTTTTCGATCACCCGCGCTTCGTCGGAAAGGGCGCGGTCAGAGGCGGCTATCCTATACCAGGTCAACGCCCTCTCGACCTCACCACCGGCGAATAGCACACGCGCAATATCACCCGCGAACCAGGATAACTCCTGCGCCGGGGCAATGGACTGCGCGGCCGGCAGGCTGGTAGCCGCGATCTCGGCATAGCCGTTCCATTCCCGTCCTATTTCCCAGGCCCGGCGCAGGATTTCTGCCTTGGCGAGCGGGACCGGCTGGGCCGCGGCGGACCGCAGCATCAGGGCTCGCGTCCGCGGCGTCCATTCTGCTTCTGCTGATGAAATTGGCGCCTTCAATTCCTCACCGGTAAAAGGAATGCCGACATAAAGCTGCACCAGCGCATCACCGGACAGTGCACCCAGCCGATATGCCCGGTCGGCCGCCACCAGACGTGTTTCCAAATCGGCGTTCGGCGACAGTGCGACCGCCCGAAGGTTCGCCGCCGCACTGTCTCGGACTATGCCGGCCGGTACTTTGAGCCTGGCCGCCCGCATCATCGACAAATGAAGTGCCCGGGGCGATTTCAGCGGAGGCAAGTCACCGCCCGTGGTACCGGCCAGTGCGTCGATCGCAGCAAAGAATACCGGTTCGACCTCCGTCGCCCGTTCACCCAACAGGTCGGCGATAACCGACGCCCGGGCATGGTCGCCCGACAGCGCGAAGCAATAGGCCAGCGCCTGCGACCAATAAAAACTTGTATATTTACTGCCCGCATTCTGCACCGCCAGGCACGCACCGGAATTGTCGTTGTTGAAAAGCAGCGCCTCTATGCGCGTTCGCTCCAGGTTCTCATCGCGACGTACGGCCGGGGCGAGTTTGAGCAGAGCGACAGCATCGCCGACCGCGCCCATCGCAAGCAGCCGGTCAACACGCAGCGCAACAAGGCTGGCATCGACAGGCTTCCCTGCCGGTACTGCTGCGCGCGACACCAGAAGCCTACGGGCGATATCGCGGATCGCGGTAGATGCGGTTCCGGCGGGCATTCGCGGCATCAACGTCCGGACCGTCTCCCAGTCGGTACCCTGCCAAAGGCCGAGGGGCAATCCGCCCTGATCTTCTGAAATCAGGCCGATCGCATCGGGGTCCAGCGCGTCCAGCCAGTTAACCACAATTCCGCTTTCTTCAAGCGGGCGCGGCGCCACAGTGATTCCCCCGGACAGGTTCTCCGGCGCGGGCGTCGGCTTTTCCGGTCGGACGATTTCAGGCATCGAACGCTGAAGTTTGAGCTGCGCCCCGGCCGAAACTGCCGCCAACAGCGTCGCGGCGCCCATCGCCGCAGCGGCAAGCCAGGCCGTCTGCCTAACGGGGAAAACGGTCATCGGGAAGCGTGCGTTCAACTTTTGTCGCCGGCACCGGAATCTGCCAGGTTGCTAGAAACAATCCGCCGCCGACCAGGACAATCAGGGCGCCAACAATGACGAACGAAGCTAGTTTTTTCATATAGGCGCGACCCTGTCCGGTTTTGCGATTCGTCGCCAGTCCAAAAGCCCGGTATCGGGATTTCTAATACGCGCGACAGAAATGGGTTTTCGTCGTATATTCAGCAGGTAATGGTAATTTGTGGCGATTTCGAGGCAGTCTATCGGCCGTTAGAAATGCTTTCAACGCAAACCCGCGCCGAAAGAATGGGTTTCGGCGGATTGATGGCAAACATCCGACATTAATTGTATGCCCAACCGACAGAAATCACCGAAACTGACGCTATCCGCGGCGCTCGACGACCGGTCGATCGTGTTGGTTGGCCTGATGGGTGCCGGAAAAACCTGCATTGGCAAAGGTCTAGCCAGCAAAACCGGTCTGAGTTTCGTCGATGCGGATGCCGAAATCGAAGCTGCAGCCAACTGCACGGTGGAAGAAATATTCGCCCGCTACGGAGAACAGGCCTTCCGAGACGGCGAACGGCGTGTGATCGCCCGGTTGTTAGAAGGCCCCAGGCAGGTACTGGCCACCGGCGGCGGCGCGTTCGTGAACCCGGAAACACGGAAAAACGTTCATCGCGACGGTGTATCGGTATGGCTGAAAGCCGATCTCGACATCCTGGTGCAACGGGTTTCGCGGCGAAACGACCGGCCACTTTTGAAAAACGACAATCCGCGGGCAACGCTGGAGCGCCTGATAGAACAGCGATATCCATGCTATGCAGAAGCCGACATTACGGTCGATACCGGGAACGAACCGCCCGATTCCACGGTCGGCAAGGTCGTCGATGCCCTGAACGCCCATGCCGCAGCACTTACGGCCGCAGCACTTACGAAGGACAACGCGGCACAATGACGTCAAAAACGGAGAAAGTTCGCGTCGAACTCGGCGACCGATCCTACGACATCCTGGTGGACAGCGGACTGATCGACAGCGCCGGTAAAGCTATCCGCGACGCTGCGGGCGGCGGAAATTGTTGGGTCGTCACTGACGACACTGTGGCGCCGCTCTATCTGGACCGGCTGACGACGTCGCTAGCGGGTGCGGGACTTACGGCCGAAACGATAACCCTCCCGGCCGGCGAAGCCAGCAAGTCGTTTTCGACAATCGAAAACGTCGTGGAGACCATCCTGGACGGCGCGCCGGGAAGAAACGCGACCCTTATCGCGTTGGGCGGCGGCGTTGTCGGCGACATTACCGGCTTCGCCGCCAGCATCGTTCTGCGCGGCATAAATTTCATCCAAATTCCGACCACACTGCTGTCGCAAGTCGATAGCTCGGTCGGCGGGAAGACCGGGGTGAACACGCGTCACGGCAAAAATTTGGCAGGGGCGTTTTATCAGCCGAAACTTGTCATCGCCGACACGTCCGTGCTGGACAGCCTACCCCGCAGGGAATTGCTGGCCGGATATTCAGAGGTGGTGAAATACGGCCTGATTCGAGATGCCTCTTTTTTTGGCTGGCTCGAGCAATACGGCGACGCAGTTATTGATGGTGACGCGGATGCGCGGCGCCATGCAGTCAGAGAGAGCTGCCGCGCAAAGGCCACGGTTGTTGCGGAGGACGAACGTGAAAGCGGTGCCCGGGCACTGTTGAATTTCGGACACACATTCGGCCATGCGCTGGAAACGGAAACCGGATTTTGTAGCGACTTGCTGCACGGCGAGGCGGTGGCAATCGGAATGATGCTGGCGCTGGAACTTTCCGCGTCCCTCGGCCTTTGCCCGCCGGAGGACGTCGTCCGCGCGCGCGCGCATTTCAAATCCGTAGGATTGCCGGATGGATTGCCGAGCGATCAGGGACGGCGCTGGAGCGCGGATGTGTTGATCGGCCACATGGGTCACGACAAAAAAGTTCACGACGGGCGCATAGCCTTTATTCTGGCCAATGGTGTCGGAGATGCGTTCGTTGACCGCGATGTCGATCTCGACGCCGTGAAGACAATTTTGGAACTCGCGATCGCAGCATGAACACAATGCCCAGCACTTCGCCATGCAGTTGATTTCAAGCGGCAGCTAACACAATGGAAATAGCCACCCTCGCCACCATCGGTGGTATCGCCGTCCTGCTGTTACTCTCAGGGTTCTTCTCAAGTTCGGAGACAGCACTCACCGCAGCGTCGCGCCCGCGGATGCATCAGTTGGAGGCCAAGGGCAACAAACGCGCGTCCCTGGTGAACCGCCTTCGCGACGACCAGGACAACATGATCGGCACCATTCTGCTGGGCAATAACCTGGTGAATATTCTGGCCTCGGCTTTGGCCACCAGCGTGCTAATCAGCATTTTCGGCGAAACCGGCGTTGTCTATGCGACATTGGCGATGACGTTGCTTGTCCTGATATTCGGAGAGATTCTGCCTAAGACATACGCCTTCCGGAATGCCGATCGCCTAGCCCTCGCCATCGCACCTACTTTTCTGATGCTTGTCCGGCTTCTAGGGCCGGTGATGGCGGCCATCCAATATTTAATCCGGGGCGTCCAGCGCCTGTTCGGCGCGAAATTCGAGGACTCGAGAGACTGGAACGCGACGATTGAAGAGCTTCGGGGAGCGATTGAGATGCATCGTGGGCGGGGCGTCATGGCGCGTCAGGAAAGGGCCATGCTGCACAGTATTCTCGACCTGGCGGACGTCGATGTAGAAATGGTCATGCAGCCGCGCGGCGATATCTTCATGATCGACGCCTCGCTGCCGACCAGTCAGATTGTCGAAGAAGCGCTGGTCAGCCCATTCACCCGAATACCGCTGTGGCGGGATACGCCAGACAACATTATTGGCGTCATACACGCGAAGGCGATGCTACGGGAAGTGCATGCCCATACGGGTGATCCGGATGCCCTGAATGTAGACAACATCATCACACCGCCCTGGTTTATTCCTGAATCGACCACATTACTGGATCAGCTTCAGGCTTTCCGGCGACGGCGCGAACATTTCGCATTAGTCGTCGACGAATACGGTGCGTTGATGGGCGTC
>MDTA01004849.1_pt1 | contig 23839 bp, 20 predicted proteins | sample 811151 | NCBI WGS metagenome assembly MDTA01 (sample SAMN05326648, study PRJNA326480) | marine metagenome | isolation source: seawater | place: Indian Ocean: South | collected 2010
ATAAAAAATGATTTTAAAGTATATTAGTTTTTTAATTGGTCTAACCTGGTCTTATTCATTAATAAAGACTCAATCTATTTTTAGTAAAAAAGCAGGTCTAATTTTTAAGATTTTTATTTCTAAAGTTTCTTGGTTGACTTTTATAATGGCAATTTATTTTGGGTATAAGAATTTTTCTATTGAATATGCTGTAGTTGGAATTCTTATTTCAATTGTTCTAGTTCACATGGGATTTATTTTTTTAAGTAAATTTTTAAAGACAAAATTCACAGAAAAACAATTACTTTTAGCGAAAAAATTTTTTGAGTATTCATTGATTGTATGGATCTTATATTACTTTATCTTTTAGATAATTACCTATTTTGGTCGCTCTGAGATAACTAAATATTGTTTTTTTAAGAAATTAAATATAAAATTTAGTATGTTTGAAAAATTAGAAGAATTAGCAAAAAATAATAAAAAAATTTCCGACTTTCATATTAGAAGTGGATGGCCTCTAGCTTATAGACAGACTGGTGAAATTCATAAAATACCTGAGGTTTTGGTAAAATCACAAGATCTCCAAGATTTGATTTCAACAAATTGTAATGAAGTAGAGATGAAAAGATTTAACGATACTCACGAGCTAGACTCATCGGTTACTTTAAGTGGTTTAAGATTTAGAGCAAATTTTTATAAAACAATTAATGGACCTGCTGCAGTTTTAAGAAGAGTTGAAAGCATAATTCCAACGATGGATCAGTTTGATCTTCCACCAGTTCTATATGATATAATTGATATGCATAAAGGACTAGTTTTGGTAACTGGTCCTACAGGTTCAGGTAAATCAACAACACTTGCGGCAATAGTCAATGAGATAAATAAAACAAGAACATCAAACATCATTACAGTTGAAGATCCTGTTGAATTTATTCACAAAGATATAAAAAGTATCGTCTCTCATCGAGAGGTCGGTAAACAAACCCAATCTTTTGCTAGTGCTTTAAAAGCCGCATTGAGAGAAGATCCTGATGTAATATTAGTAGGAGAGATGAGAGATTTAGAAACTGTCTCACTTGCTTTGACTGCTGCTGAAACTGGCCACCTAGTATTTGGAACCTTACATACAAGTGGTGCCCCAAGTACCATTAATAGAATAATTGACGTTTTTCCGCCAGAGCAACAAGCACAGATAAGAGCACAGATTTCTACATCCTTAAAAATGGTTGTAACCCAAAGACTTTTAAAAACTAAAGACGGACTAGGTCGTTGTGGTGCCTTTGAAGTAATGAAATGTACTGCTCCAATTCAAAACTTGATTAGAGAATCTAAAATTCATCAAATACCAAGCATCATGCAGACCGCCGTTAAAGATGGAATGATTACAATGACCAAGTCATTAGAGGAACTTGTTAAGGCAGGTAAAATAGATGCAAGTGCAGGTAAAGAACAATAAAGGTTTTACTACCTTAGAAGTTATTGTCGTATTAGCTATTGTAGGAGTGTTAGCTGCTATTTCATTTCCAAGATTTGATGATTGGAGTAAAAAAAGAGAAATTCAAGCTGAACTGATAAGAGCCATAACTATTTTTAATAATATAAATTCACAAGTTCAAAGAGGTTTATATGCTTTTGTCCAAGTTAAAATAGCTCCTGAAGTAGATGATGACGGCAATGATGTAATAACAATTGTATCAAGAGGAATGAAAGCAAATACTTTAGCCAATTATATTGCGACTGATACAGAAAGAAATTTCATTAGAAAAGATGATGAGACAAGGTGTTTATTAGATCAAAACGAATGGGATGATAGTGGAGACACCCCTGGAAAACCAGAGGTAGGCAAAGTGGAGCTAAAAGAGTTGACCACGTCTCCTAGCTTGAATAAACCCGTGGTAGTATGTTTTTCTAAGGATGGAAGATGGTATAGTTCATCAGCTAGCTTAAGTGATCAAAAATTGAATTTAAATGGTAAAGGTGGATATTGTGATAAAGTAGATGAGAGAACTGAAGCAAAAAAATGCGAATATCGCATTACTTGGACAAGATTCGGAAGTGCAAAACTTGAGAAAAAAATGTCATTTAAAAATAACGAGGGAAAAATAACATCAAATTGGGTTGGGCAATAAAATGAATAGAAAAAAAGAAAAAGGGATGAGTATATTAGAGGCAATTGTTGCAAGTGTGATTGTAGGCATAGGTTTTATTGGAATATTTCAAATGGTTGGTTACGCGGTAAATTCCATTGATGTATCAGGAGAAAGAACAAAAGCTACTCATTTAGCTGGAATGATTGCAGAGGGAGTAATTGGCTACAGTGATACTCTTGTCGGTATAGGTGAAGAAGATGAAAAAAATTTAGAATACTCACGAGACGGTATTTCCCTTGAGGGAGATGATACTAATAATTGTTCGACATTTGTTGAATATTATGCGTTCCTTGGCAAAGCAAACTCTACATTAGGTAAAGTATGTGGATCTGCACTGGAGACTGAGAATATAAATGATCAGATTAATATAGAGAGTTGTTCAAAAACTTCAACAGATGCTAGAACACCTCTTTATAACAAAGATAAAGATACAGCCTGGGATTCAAAAAGTGCAGCTGGTAATCAAATAAAAAAGTGGACTGCAATTCTGGCAGAAGATCAACTTATGAAATGTAAAAGTACTAATCAGACAACAAAAGCGACTAATGATACAAAATCGATCAAATTATTTGAGATGTGTCGTTGGGGAAAAGGTGCAAAATGTCAATATGCAAACTACAATGTTTTCGACGATCAAATGTATGTGGGTCGAATTCAATTTAATATGAACGATGGAAAAAAAAGAAGATTTCTTTACTTCCAGGCAGATTATAAGCCAAAATTTCAAACTATACCCAATGACGATGATGGAGGTGATCAGTTACAAGGACAGGGTTTAAATTAATGTTGAATAAAAGAAATAAAATTTCAGGTGTTACTTTAATTGAAATGCTTATAGGAATTGTTGTTTCCTCTATAATCATTGGGGCAATGTATACTTCTTATTCTATAATAAATAATACGTATTCTCGAGTTACTGATGTTGCAGGGATCAGTAAATCTGGAAGAGATATTGTTTCGATGATAATGCGAGACGTGAGGATGGCTGGTTTCAAGTATTATTATGGTTATAATGCTGAGAACGAAAAAAAATCTGGTGATGATAAAATACCAAGAAGTGATTATTTAACTTTTGATTCAACAGAAGAAAACAGTCATGCTCCAATCATAATTTACAAAAATCAAACTGGAGATAAACATAAAATTGGAAATGCAGTACCTATTGCGCCAGGATTTACATTAACAAATACTAAAATAAATAATGTATGTTGTGATCAAATTCATATCGTTTATGGTGATTTTGATGCAAAAGCTAATCCTGATAATGATGAACAATATTACAAGAGGTATAAAATATCTTATTTTGCAAGAGCATTAACTAAAGATAATGATGATTTTTACGGGGTATTTAGATCTAAGAAATATTGGAAACAAGAGATGTGCCAACAGCCTGAGGATCCTGATCCTGGTGAGGGTCCTGATCCTGGTGAGTCTCCTAGTTGCCCTAGTGGTGAATGGGTAACTGATAATTGTCCAGGTGATGATTGTTATGATGGGGAATTGGTGAGAGAATATCTTTCTGATATGTCATTTGTTGCTTTAGATAAATATGGAAAAATTGTAAATGCAATACCAGAAAATTTAGACGATATTTATAAAATTCGATCAGTCGATATTACTTTAACTTTTAGATCAGCAACCAAAACAGGTTTTTTTAAAAATATAAGAGAAGGAGTACAGAGACAAATATTGTCATTAGGAAGGGAGCCTGAAACATTTACTAGCAAGCAGGCTACATTCAAAAGAGATTCAATATTTCTGACTGTGCATACTAGAAACTTAGGAGGATAATTAATTGATGTATAAAAATAATGAGAAAGGATTTGCATTAATATTATCTATCATACTTTTAATTGTAATGTCTTTAATGGGTGGTTCATTGATAGTTATTTCCTCTGGAGATCATCAAAATAATAATAGTAGTGATCAATACCAGCAAACCTTTTATGTTGCAGAAACTGGACTGATAGAGGGTGAGAAATGGATCTTAGATAACTATCTTGGACATTGGCATTCAGGAACACCACCCACAGTTCTTGAGGTATTGGGACAACCACCTACTGAAGCAGGTGCTAATGCAGTTTACCAAATTAAAAAGGATCTCTATGAAGACACGCAGGATGGATACCAAGATCAAGCTGAAGATTCATTTTATAGACTTACTTTTGGCAGAGGACCAGCTGCGAATGATACAATTGTAAATATCGATGACTCACAGTGTTTAAAAAGTTTTAGAAATCTTGATTTTGATGAAAATGGTGACATTAAAATTGCTGGAAAAGGAAAACTACCAATTCAAAAAAGCTTTTTAGATATTGTTGGTCCCCTCTTGTGCGATGGTGATTATAATGATTGCTTATCAAGTACAGATGGCTCATCTTTTAGAACAAGCTCAGCAAAATCAGTAATTAATGAGTCAGATGAAAAAGCTAGAAAAAGTTTTGTCCAGGCTGAATTTAATTTTCTTAAAAGTTTCGCTTATGAATATTTTATATTAAATATTGGAATGGCTGCTTTTAGAGATGAGGGTTCAAGTATCGCAATGGGCACAAGCAATGTTGACACTCAAGGCACAGCATATAAAATCTACTCATGTGGAATTTTTTATGGGCCTGGAGGAGAAGATGAACTTCATAATGGTGAAATCGAAATTTTGATAGCCCTTGAAAACGTGGTTGTAATGCCGAGCTAGAATTTATGAAAAAAAATTTATTTTTAATAACCTTATTAATATCAACACTCTTAAATTTCACTATTTTATATTCTGAAGAATGTGATCTTGAGTTTGAAATAGGTGAGGATTTTTCAAATGTTACTGAGATGCTGGGAGAACCTGATATCGATAGAAATATAGAGTTATTAGAGGCAAATTTAGATGATGAAAATTTAATGTCAGTATTTGTAATAACGAACTTTAAACAATGGTGTCCAGACCATTATCCTCAAGAAACTGAAATTAGAATACATTCGGGCGGAGATTTTGTTATAGGCTTTGAACTACTCTCTAGCAATCATGTGTTTGATATAAAGAATAAAGAGTCTTTTCTTTTTTATTATATACAAGATAATTATCCAAAAGAAGCAGAAGAGGTTTTTGATCCAAGATGGCTAGGACATATTAGTTGGGAAAAAAATAATAAAAAATACTATTATAGTAAGATATTAAAATTTAAGAGCTTAGTTGTTGAACAGTTGATAATTACAAACAATGAGTATAGGAGTTACTGGTAATGTTTAAAATCGGTCTTTTAAATAAATTATTTCTTTATATTTTTATAACAATCATATTTTTTAATCAAAATGTATTCGCAAAGTCATTACCTCCAGGATCTGGAACAGGTGACGTTAAGGCAAACATATTAATTCTCTTAGACACTTCTTTAAGTATGAATGCTACTGCTTTTGGTGGCGCATCTATATATAACCCAGGTGATTTGATTTTACTAAATGATGGCGACGTAATGGTTGGTCAATCAAGAGGTGCAATTGTAAAGTTTGATTACACCTCTGAGGACTTCGACCCTAGTTTTGTTGATCCAGATGGAGATGGTGTTGGTGCGAGATTATTCCAGGGATCTAATAGCATGCCTAGTTGTGAGTTAGAGGCTGGTCGGCAAGATAGTAGGATTAGAGTAGTGGGTGAGATGGCTAAGTCCTCAAATGTTGCAAATACTACTCCTAATGGTAAAGAGGTTATTTATTCGATTTCTGAAAGTTTTGGTACAGTTGTTGCTATAGATGCTGATGGAAATTGTGTTGAAGTAATTGATGTTAGTGAACTTGGAAGAACGTCGTTTGGTCGATTTGATCGAACTTATCCTAAAGGTTTGGATATAAGAACCTCAGGAGATGATGATCACTTAATAGTAACCGGGTTTCATAAGATTTGTCTTGATCAGAGAAGAGTGGGGAATAGAAGAAATAAAAGATGGCGATGTGTTAGATGGATGGAAGAACCATTTTTTTTCACCAAAAATCTTTCAAGAAATATTCAATTCCTATGTACTTTAACAGACGATAACTCTCATATTAATTTTAGAAATAGTCTTAAAGCGACGGAATCAATTTCAATGACGGATGTTGGGGACGGCGAAAAAAACAAACTTTTTTACGTGGATAGAGATGAAATCTATAGTTTTCCTATAGTATTAGATAGCACTCCACATGTCTGTCCCAACTCTTCTTCTGAACCTACACATTATACAAGAAACTCAGGTGGAAACTCATATAACCCAGTTGCAAGAATGAGTGTTGATCCTCAAGATGATAATGTGATGTATGCTACAAGTAGTTCCAGTCACACACTTCAAAAACTAAGTATTGGAGCTACAATAACTACTTCAGCAACTGTTGGAGTGTTTAACAATTCAAAGTCGTCGGCTAATAATATAAATCTTGTCCAGCCAAAGGGACTTCATGTTACAAATGACAGAGTTTGGGTGGGAAATGCGAAAAATTCAGTTCAAGAATTTGATATTAGTGGGGGTGCTATGACCTGGGTGGATGAAATGGGGACAAGTGCAATAAGTAGAGCTGAAGGTGCCAAAAGAGCAATTAAGGCAGTTGTTAATGATAGTTCTTTGACTACTGGCGCCTATTTTGGTTACGGTTATTGGAATGCTGGAACTGTTCCAAATGGAAGAGGTGCGGCAGGTAAATGGAGACCATTTTCTGAATACTCATGTCACAACATGTGTCCGAAAGCAAAAAGATTTCATAGATGTAATGACCGATGTGATTATTATAGAAGTTGGGATGCCACCAGAGGCCAACATCCAATGGGTCAATCGAAACAATGCGATGATAATTCGTGTTTAAAAGTTGGTGTTGGACCCAATACGACTACCAGAATTATAGATGCAGTTGACAAAATGAGATTAAGATTTGGAACTGATGGAACAGCATTTTCTCAACTTGCTTATGAATATTTTATTGATGATGACGTTGGATTGATCAACGATACTCAACCAGAATGTCAATTAAATTATGTAATTGTGATTGGTGATGGGATGTGGCAACATCATGATAGAACAATAAGACAAATCAAAGATCTTAGAACTGAAACTGCCAGGATGGGAGTTAATGCTGGGACCGGTGTAAAAACTATTTTTATTGCATATGGAGGTGGAATAAAAGAAAAGGGTGATGAACAATTTAAAGAGGCTGCAAAAGCTGGCAGTTGTGATGATCCAGACTTTGGCACTGATCAACAAAAAGATCCAAATTGTCGACAAAGAATCATAGCAGAAAATCCAAAACAATTAGTTACAAAATTAAAAAGTGAAATAGAAAGAATTGTTGCTAGTAGGCTTTCGTTCTCAGCTCCATCCATTACTGCAAATATCCAAGAGGGAGTAGATTTATTTCAAGGACAATTTGAACATGTGACTGCAGGTCAATGGACTGGGCATCTTATCAGAAGTGAAATAACTCCGGACGGCTTTGTGATTACCACCTCACCAAATAACTGGGACTCAGCTGAGAAAGTTCAAGCCCAAGCTGTAGCTGGTACAAGAAAAATTTGGACTGTTCTCAAAAATAAGGATTATAAAACTGATTATAACAATTGGGTGCCTGAAAATAGCTCTGAGATAAATTTTCTGTTTGAAGTTTTAGGGTCTACAGTTACAGACTATCATAATCCTAGTTCAGCGTGTAAAGCGCATATTGGCGAAACTGGAAATGCAGATGACATTAAGGGTTTAATTAATTTTGTAAGGGGTGAAGATTACTTTATATATGGAGGTAATTGTTCTGAGTCAGATTTAATAAGACCTCACGTTTTGGGAGATATATATCATTCTCAAATAGTTGAAGTAGGTGCCCCAGGAGCAAATGTAAACTTTACATCCACAAATCAAGAGGCTTACTATAGATCAAAATATGGTTACGAGAGCTGGGCGGCTAGTTTAGCTGATAGACCAAGAACTCTTTACGTTGGTGCAAATGATGGAATGTTTCACGCTTTTGATGCCGAGACTGGTGAAGAGCGTTGGGCTTTTGTTCCCCCGTTTATTGCTGGAAGGTTACCAGAAATGATAAATGATGGTCTGAATGGTATTGCTGGTTCTAAGAGGGGTGGTTCAAATGCAATATACGCGGTAGATGGTTCTCCAGTAGTTCACGACATGTATATATCTGGATTATTACCTGATGGAAGTTTTGAAACAGGTGGTGTTAAATCTTGGCATACCATATTAATGATACCATATGGGAGAGGCGGAAGAGGTTATTCAATTTTAGATGTGACTGATCCAGAAAAGCCACTTCATGTGTATTCTATTTACAACAATTATATTCAGAACAAAGTAATGATAGCGCTCCATGATGGTACAATTGTTAATAGTAATGTTAAATTAGTACCAGATTTGGATTACACTGGTGGAAAATTAACAATAGATAACTCTGAGGAAGCTTTAACGGCAAAGTACAACATAGATCAAGCAAGAGCAGTTGATGCAAGCAATCAAGTAGAAGGTGAAGCTGAAGTTTTTGATGAAAGAGATAAGATTGTAAGTTGTTCTTCGGACGCTAATTTTTATTCATCAGGAACTTCTGCCTGCTACACCGGCAGAGTTTATAATTTTTTATATAATATGCCTGAGGAATTTATAACTAATCCAGAAACCTTAGTTGTAAATAAAATTATAAATGGAGTAGAAACACCTTTGACTGTTGTTTCTGTTACTCAAGAAGCTTCTTTAGCAACAATAACTTTTGCAGAAGATATTACAATCAATTTAGGAGAAGGTGATAATAAATCTGACACAGAAACTGATTTTTTTAACATGTCAATACCAAATATAGGTACTGCAGACCCAACATATGATTATAGTAAATTAGGAGAAACTTGGGCAACTCCAAGAATATTTAGACTTCCAGTCAATAGACAAGGCACTATTGAAGAGGATAAATATGTTGCAGTACTTCCAGCAGGATTTGGAAAAACTGATGGTCTTGGTTCCGCAGTTTATGTCATAGATCTTGAAAGCATGAACGAACAAACAGGAGGTCAATATCCAGGTAAATTAGCAGCTGGAGGCAATGGATTGATTAATATAGTTGATATTAATAATAAATTTACTGATGTAGACAATGATCTTCATGAGGATATTCCGAACTCAATATTAGGAGATCCAGTTGTAATTACCCCTGATACTTTTATAGGTGCTAAATGGAGAGGAGCATTAGTTTATGTGAATGATTTTGAGGGAAAAATTTCTAAAATTAACTTAACAAGTGATACAACTGCAAATGATCCAAGTGGGACGAGTATAAATTTATTCGATCATACAACTTTATTCTCATTAAATGCAAATGGTGAAAATGGTAGATTAAGTTACTTTGGAATGGATGCAACTCTTGGAGAAGATACAAAGAATTTATATTTATTTGGCTCAACGGGAGATTTCGGTGATATTTCTCGAAAATCTAAAGGTATGGACAATATTTTGTATGGAATAAGAGATAAAGATTTTCCAAATTTTAGAATGGTTAACTCTGGAGCGGCTGCAAGTATAGCAGAGGCAATGAATGCCAAAAAAATTGATGATGAATATGAATTAAGTCCTTATTGTGTGAACACAGCCGATGATGGAGCAGACCAAGGTGATTGTCCTGCAAACAAAAAAGATGCTTGGGTATTTAAATTAGACAAACCTCAAAACAAGAAAAATGATAAAAGTTTAGTTGGTCCACAAGGTAATGCTCAACAAACTGATAATTTATATCAAAAGGCTAGTGCCTCACCAACTGTCTTTAAAGGAACAGTATATTATCCAGTTTATCAACCAACTTCAGGTGCGTCATGTGCTGTTGGTAATGCATATGTATGTTCAGCAGATGATGAGTGTGGAATAAATACTTCTGAGGGTATAGTTAGTGCAGTTAGGATGGTGGACGAAAACGCAGGCTTTGACGAAAATACAAAGTGTTTTTACTTGCAACCTGGCGTTCTTTCAAAATTAGTAGTTTTTGCTGATAAATTATTTGCAAACATTACAACAGATAGTGAGGATCAAAAAGATAGTCTTATAAGTTTGCTCGCAAATGAAGGAATGATATCTATAGAAAGAGAAGGTTGGAGAGAAAATTATTAAACATTAATTTTATAAAAGAAATTTATTATCCAATTAATATATTAATTATTTCATATAAATAAGAATTTTAAAATTTGTTCAAGAAAAAACAAGTATAATACACAACCCATTACAAGATAAGGCCCAAAAGGAATTTGTGAAGACATCTCTTTTGATTTATTGATTAACGATGGAGCTACTACAAGAAGTGCCATTACTGAGGATAAAAAAATTATAAAGGGAATACTAATCCATCCAAACCAAAAACCTATTGCAGATAATAATTTTGCATCTCCAAGTCCCATCCCTTCTTTATTTCTTATCTTTTTATAAAAAAGAATTATTAACCAAATAATTAGGTAGCCTAAAATTCCACCAATTAAAGAATTTAAATAATTCGGAAATAAATTTGTATTCAAATTTGGATAAAAAGATTTAAAAAAGCCAATTACCATTAACGGAAAAGTAAGTGAGTTAGGAATGATATAATGTTTTAAATCTATAAAAAAAATTATTATAAAAAATATACTTAATACCGCTAACAATAATGAAGTAATTGTTAAACCAAACAAATGATAGATAAATACAAAACTCACAACACTTACTAGTTCGACTACAAAATATTTTTTGTCTATGTAGGACTTACAATTTTTACATTTTCCACCCAAAATTAAAAAAGAGATCAGTGGAATATTGTTAAACCAATTGATTTTTTCATTACATTTTGGACAATAAGATCTTTTTATAGCAATACTTTCATTAATAGGTATTCTATGTATACAAACGTTAGCAAAACTCCCCCATATACTTCCAAGAACAAATACTATAATATATAACACAATTTATAGTTTAATTTGAGAGGAAAACTCTATGAGCCCATTTATGCAGTATTGCACAAACATGATTGCATCTGAAATGTGCAAATAGAAATTTGGCGCATGAATAATGACTTCCATCACATTGAAAAATATCAAAAAATTAACGAATATCAATTTATAAATAATATGTTTTTTGGTGTAAAAAAAAAGGAATTAAGCAAAACAGATGATACTAGTAGTAAAGACCTAGAACTAGTAACAAAAATGAATCAAGAGTTTGCGAAGTCTCTTGATTTGAGAGAAACATTAAACAATTCTCTAGAATTGATTATAAAAAGAATTAACGCGCAAGCGGCTAATATCTTTTTAATAGATCATAAAAACCAATCATTTCAATGTATTGCCTCAAAACACCAGGCATATCTTGAGGATTTTGAAATACCTATCACTCAAGGAGTAATGGGCAAAGCTGCTGTAATGAAACAATGTATTAGAGTAGGTGATGTAAGAAAAGATATAAGAGAAATTGCTGAATTTTATTTTGATTTAGATAATAAGACAAATTTTACAACATACTCTGTACTATGTTCGCCTTTAATTGTATCTGATGAATGTATTGGTGTCATTCACTGCTTAAACAAAAAAACTAATGATAAACTTTTTGAAGAAAACGATAGGAAACTTTTAGAAACTTTATCTGGACCAGCAGCGTTAGCAATTAATAATGCTAAGATGGCAAAAGATTTAATTGATAAAAATAGAATGCAAAAAGAAATTGAAATTGTCGGAGAGATTCAAAAAACTTTGCTATCTCAAAACAAAAAAGAAAATTTTCCTATTGCAGGAATCAATATTCCTGCAAAAGTTGTCTCAGGGGACTTTTATAACTTTTCAGAGATTAGAGATGGGATATATGGATTTGGTGTGGCAGATGTTTCGGGAAAAGGAATCAAGTCATCTTTGCTTATGTCTAAAGCTTCAAGTCTTTATAGATGTTTAAGTAAGACCATGTTTTCTGCATCTGAATTACTTAACTTACTTAATTCTGAAATTTGTGAAACTGCTGCACGCGGTATGTTTGTGACAATGTTAATTGGAATTTATGATAGTAATAAAAAAAAATTGTCTCTTGCTAACGCGGGACATGAGCCGCCACTAATTCTATCAAAGGAAGGAAAATTTTCAAACTTCACTGAGGCAGGACCACCTTTAGGAATTATGTCTAAAATAAAATACAAAGAGACAACTTTAGATTTTTCTAATAGCTCAATGTACATTTTTACTGACGGCATTACAGAAATAAAAGATACTCAGGGAAATATGTTAGAGTCGGATGGATTTAAAGATTATATAAAGAAATATCAACAAGCTCCTAATTATGAAAGGTTAAATAAAATTGTTGAAGATATAATTAAGTCTGGTCGAATTCAAAAAGATGATTTAACCATCGTAGTAATTGATAGTGCTTAATTTTTTTTAACATACACATATATGAAACAAATTAATTATTTCATTATAATAAGTCTCCAACTCTTTTATTTAAAAACAATCTAATGTTAGCACCCACAAATTTATAAATGTAAATAAACATTTTGGGAAAATATTATTTAAATTTATAAATTTAAGAGAATTAATGGCAAAGGAATTAATTTTTATTCAAATTAAATTGTAAAGATTTTATTTTTTTGTAAAATTTTTAATAATTTAAATATTTTTAAATTTAATTTTATTAAAATTTTTTAATTAATATAATTGATAAGCTTTATTAAAGAAAAATTATAAAATAATGAGTAAAAAAAAACTTTTTTTTAAAATAAATTTGATTTTTATGAAAATTATATTTTATTTTTAATAATACACTTATTAAGCGAGAAAAAAGATAAAATTTTGTTAAAAATTCATCAATCTTAGATTGAAAAATGATTTTTTTACCAAATTTATGGTAAAATCCGAGGAAAATAAATTTATCAAAAGTATGAAGTAAATAAATTTACAGCTCTAACACAAAAAATATTTTGTCTAACACAAAAAAAATATATTTTTATAAATTTTCAATTTTTGTTGATTTTACTTGTTTTTTTGAAATTTCAATAAAAAAAAAAACTCTAACACAATTCTTATTTGATATTTTGTGTTAGAGAAAAATACATATGTTAGATTTATCATAATTAAATTTTATTTATTAATTTTAAAAAAAATGTTGATTTTATTGACTTTTTAAAAAATAAACTCATTTTGAACACTAATTTTTAAATTTTGTGTTAGACTTAATAGTAGTTTTGTGTTAGAGATTCGTAAAATTGTGTTATAAAAAAAATAAAATTTAAGTATGGCTGATCAAGACGATAATAATAAAGATAAAGATTTAGTTAAATCTGAAGTTGAAGGTGAAAATCAATCTAAAGTTGATGAAAAAATTCAACCAGAGGATGAAAAATCTACAAATGTCGAAAGTACAACTAATGAGATTAATAAAAATAATCATCCTGAGAAAATTGACTCTTCAAATGAAAAAAAAAATGAAAATCAAAATTTAGATGCTCAAGATTATAGTTCAAAATCTGAAATATCACAAAACATTAATGTAGAGACTCGAGAACAAAAAATTTCAGAGGCTCTAAATGAAAAAAAAGATGGAGGAAATGGAAATGGACACGAAGTCATACATAAAAAAGATGGAAGATTACACATTTATGTTCGACAAGATAAATATAAGGGTGAATTAAAATCAAAAAATTGGGTTGGGAGACTTTACCACGAAGGAAAACAAAAAATTTCATCATCAGGAACTCCTAATCTCGAAGAAGCAATTCCAATTTTAGAAAAATGGTTTGATGATATTGTATCAGGAAAAGAAAAAGAAACTCAGGAACAAACAATTGTTACTGAACAACCAACTACACAACTGGAAACCTTTAGTTCAATTGAAGAAAATCAATCATCAAGTCGAAAAAATATTATACTAGAGGAGAAGAATGATCCAATCAATTTGGATCAATCAAAAGAAGATGAAATAGAAAATAAAAAATCTAAATTTTCTTTTTTGGACAATTTAAGAAAAATTAAATTTAAAAAACCAAATTTTAAAATAAAAAGTTCTGAGTCTAAATCCTCTTTTAAATCAAGTGAGTTTTCAAAAAAAGTTGGAAATTTTTTCAAATCTAAAATTGGCAAGTCATCAGTAAAGGGAGAGGAAATTGTTGGAGTAGAAATTACGAATCAAGAAATAAGACTAGCTCAAGTGTCAACTAACAAATCAAATCAGTGGGTATTAGACAAATTTTATGCACACCCTGTAGATTTACCAGATGACGCAAGTGTTTTAGAAAATGGAGAGAAATTAGGAGCTGAACTTTCTATTGCATTTCAAAAATCTAAAATTACTACACAAAACGCAGCGATTGCAATACCTGTTACAAGTGCAATTATTAGAGTTGTCACAGCTCCCTTAATGAAAGAAGAAGAATTACAAAAAGCAATTGAGACTAATTCACTTTGGGAAAATTTAGTTCAATTGACTGATAATTTAGATGACTATTCAATTTTTCATCAAGTAATCAATAGAAATGAAAAAGCTAATACCATGGATATTTTATTTGTTGCCTCAAAATTAGCTGACATTAATAATTACACATCAATAATTAAACAAAGTAATCTAAATCCAGTTATAATTGATGTAAAATGTTTTGCATTAAAATCTGCTGTAGACCAAATAAATCAAATCTCAAATAAAGCAGAAGATGCGAATTTAACAGCAGTTTTGGAATTTGGTTTAGATGAAAATTATTTGATGATTTTATATGATAATAACCCAATAATTACAGACATTTTTTTAAGGGGCCAGGATAGAAAAATATTGAAAGAGTCAAAAGATGTTGAGGAAAAAGAGGCGCTAGTTAGAAGATTTATAACTCAAGTAAAACAGGCAGTCCAAGACTTTGAAACTAAATATGAAAGAAGAATAAGAAATATAAAAGTTGTTTCTGATTTGAAAAATGTTGAAGACTACTTATCAATTTTTAGAAAAAATTTAGTAAATATTGGTTTTAATTTGTTTGATCCAATTGATGGACTTTATATTCCGCAACAAAACCAAAATAAAGTTGATTTAGAAAATAAATCTTATCTATCATCAGTGATTGGGCTAGCTTTTAGAAAACTTGATGTATTTGGATATTATAAATTCGTAACAGCTGTTAAAAATATAAATTTATTGCCAGATAGAAAAGGTATGATTAAAGAAAAAAAGATGAAAGCTTTTTCGAGTTTTGCTTTCAAAGGTATTACTGCATCAGTTGCAGCTGTTTATATTATTCTTTTTGGGTTGGCATTCTGGAATATTCAATCATACAACAAGAAGCTAACTAACTATAATAATGTCTTAGCAACACATAAGGCCAAAACAGCTGATTTAAAAAAAGTAAACAAAGAGTTAGGTTTAATCACTAAAACTTTGAAACTAAGTAATATCTTAAAGTCAAATAAAGCAGAAAGCTACAGGATTTTGGCTCAAGTTGCAATGAGTGTTCCAAAGAGAATTAAATTTTCTTCAGTTGAGTATGATGGAAAAAATAGAGTAGTTGTGAAAGGCCAGGCTGCCACTGATCAAGATATCTTAAAATTGATAAATAATTTAGGAGCACAAGATGTGGTCACCCAAGCTTCATTGGGGAATATGAATTATAGGGGAAAAGCTGGGGACGCTGCTAATGTAAAAAAGAATTTTACTATAATCGTGGATGTAAAGGGATAATAAATGGATTTAAAAAATATTAACATCAATGATTTAAAGAATATAGATTTGGAGAGTATTAAATCCAAAATTAAATCTATAGATAAAAAAATTTTAATAAAATTTGGAGTCGGGTTTGCGTCTGTAATAATTTTTTTAATAATATATTACTCAGTGTTAAGACCAATTGTCGATCAGAAGAAAGCTAAATTATCAGACATGCAGACTAAACAATCTGAAATTTCAAATATGAATAATAGCATCTTAACTAATAAAGCTAAGATTAAGAAGCTTACGCCTCAATATGAAAAATACTCTACATTGTTTCATAGTAAAGCTGAGGTAGAGGGTCTATATGAGTCATTAAGTCAATTTGCCGGAGCAAACAATTTAGTCATATCTAGAATACAAAAAGGCACTCCAGTGCCGGTGACAAAAGCATCTGCTATGGCAGGATCTAAAAAAAAGAAAAGTACCCAAAAAGTTGATAAAACAGTTAAGCAGAATATTGCCTACTTTAAAATTCCAGTAGAATTTCAAATTAAGGGCAATTTCCTTGGTTATATTAAGTTTAAACGACAAGTTGCCATGTCTCAAAAGATGTTAAATTTTGACAAAGAAACAATTAAAGTGATAAAAGGAGATACAACCAGTGCGGTAGTTGTAAATGGTACTTTAACAATAGTAGGATTACCAGATGATTTTTTTTAGATTAATAATTTTACTTTTTATCTTTTTTATTTTTTCACAGAAAGCAATATCAGATAGTCACGATCAAAATATTGTTGATAAAGCAAAAGAGATAAATAAACAAGTTAAAGAGAAACAATCTGCTCAGCAAAAGAATATTAAAAATGAAACGGGTTCAATTGTTGAGGAAGAGCCTCTTCCACTAAATGATCCATTTGCAGGAGATGCTTCTACCGCAAGTGATTTAGTAACTGAATCTAACCCTACTTCAAGTGCAGTCAAGTTAAGATCTTACAAATTAGTTGGATCATTTTCAACTAAAGACAATCAATTCATTACATTAGTTGATGACGGGGGTGAATTTATGATTTTAGAGTTATTTGAAGAAGTTTTAAGCGGTTTAAAATTGGTTGATGCAGATATTAAAAGAGCTGTTTTTGAAAATGAAGAAGATAACAAATTTATAATTATGAATTTCAAAAATCAAATAAAAGAGGCAAATGAATATTAAAAGATTAAATTTTTTGATTTTATTTGCAATCTTTTCAGCTTTAATTTTGAGTAGTTGTGCAACAAATGGGAAATTTGGCGCAAAAAAATTTAAACATCCTACACCTCTAATTAAAGATGACATCAAACTGAAAGGTAAAGTAGAAGTTGAAAAGACAGTTAAGATGGGACCTAGTCCTGCTGGGGGAGATGTAATAAAACTTGGTAAAAGAAAGAAAATTTCCTCTCAAAAAACAAGAAATTATTTATTAATTGGTGAGGAATACACGCTTTTAAAACAGGATGTGTCATTTAAATTTCAAAATCTTGATTATAGAACTGCTATTGAACTTATGGCAAAAGCAGGTGAGATAAATATTCTAATTGGAGATGAGGTAGCTGGTTCAGTTACTGCGCAGTTGATAGATATTCCATGGGATAAAGCTTTCAATGCCCTTTTAGATTTAAAAAATTATGCTGCTGATTTTGACGTACAGAGTAATCTAATAAGAGTTCACTCTCCTTCAAATTTAACACAACAAGAGTCTACAAAGTCTGCAAGAGCTTCAGCTGTTAGAAAAAAAGTCGAACTAGAAGACTCTGTGGAACCATTACTCTCAGAAATATTCAGACTTTATTATATAAGCCCTGCAGAAGCAAAAGCAACTTTAGATGAATTGTTTAAAGCTGCTGATGGTGGAATATCTTTAGTACAATTTACTGAGGAAAAAACTACAAGATCAATTATTGCTAGAGGGAAGGAAAAAGATTTAGATGTCGTAGACAAAATAATAAAAGAAATTGATGTTAGAACAAAACAAGTTTTAATCGAAGCTTTTATAGTAGAAGCAAACTCTGACTTTGAAAGAGCTTTAGGAACAAGACTTGGTGGATATTATAAAAGACAAAATGAAATAGTAGGTGGTGTTCAAGCTGGAACATCAGGTGATGCTGGCATAGGTGCTGGGACAGCAGCTTTATCAGCAACAACTGACTCTCTAACAGATTTCACCGCAGCTGGAAAAACCAGTGGTATTGGAATATTAAAGAAGACAGGATCTGCAGTTCTTAAAACTGAAATTACTGCTTTAGAATCTCAAGGATTAGGAAAAACTATTTCAAATCCGAAAATATTTACGCTAGATAATCAGGTTGCAACAATTACTCAAGGTGAAGAAATTCCCTACGCATCAAGTTCGGCAGAGGGGGCAGATACTTCATTTAAAGAGGCGGCTCTGAAAATGACGGTCACACCAAGTATAATTGGTGATGGTAATGTTCTTTTAGATATTCAGGTTAATAATGATACACCAAATAGATCAAACCCCGGTGACCCTGCAATTAACAAAATGGAAATCAGCACTAAATTATTAATAGCAGATGGAGACATTGTGGTCATAGGTGGAATTAAAAAAAACGCTTTAACTAATAGTAAACAACAAGTTCCAGGTGTAGGAAACGTGCCAGTTGTGGGAAATATGTTTAAAGGAAAAGCAAAGACCGATAATATGGATGAATTATTGGTATTTATTGCACCAAGGATTTTATAGATGTTAAAAATTAGTAGAGAAAGTGAAATTAACTTAATTAACGTATTAATTGATAATGATATTATTTCTGGAAAAGATTTAATTAATATAAAAAAGATAAGCACGGAAGGGAACAAATCCCAAATAGATGCAGTTTTTGAACTCAAGCTGACTGATGAAGATAAAATTCTAGATGTTTTGGTTAAAGAGCAAAGTCTTGAAATTGTAGATCTAGCAAAAATTCAAATTAGTGATGAAATTAAAAGTGTTCTGCCTTCTAGTTACATCAATGTAAATTTCGTAGCCCCTTTTAAAGTAGATGGCAAAAATCTTCACATTGCTATCTCTGACAGTTCTAAACTAGGTCTTATGCGTAATTTAAAAGCAATAACAAAAAAAAATATAGAATTACATGCAGCAAAGGTATCTCAAATTTCAGAATTTATTGAAAAACTTCAATCAGAAAGTGGAGATGTCACAACAGCAACGATTAGAAAAGAGAACAGAGAAAAGACCAAAACTTTTGACTCTGATCTAGGAGAGGCTGGTGAAGTTTTAGAGAAACCACCCGAAGAGGACATTGAAGCTATAGAAAATGAGTCAGAGGTAATAAAATTTAGTACAGCCGTTGTTGCAGAAGCAATCAAATCAGGTGTTAGTGATATTCATATTGAACCTTATAGGTTTACTTCAAGGGTTAGATATCGTTTAGATGGAATGCTTCAAGAGCAAGAGCAATATAAACAATTTCTTCATGATAACTATGGTGCAGTTGTAACGCGATTTAAAATCATGGGTAAATTAGACATTGCAGAAAGACGATTACCACAAGATGGTGCAATAAATTTCAAAATTGATGGGAAGGTTGTTGATCTTCGATTATCTATTTTACCAACCGCAAACAATGAGAGAATAGTAATGCGGGTTTTAAATAAAGATGCCGGAGATATTACTTTAGAACAATTGAATTTTGAGGACGTAGATTTACAAAATTTAAGAAAGGCAATTCATTCTACACAGGGCTTAATACTAGTAACTGGTCCAACTGGATCAGGTAAATCTACCACTCTTTATAGTATTTTAAAAGAAGTGAGTAAACCTCATTTAAATATTTTAACTGCAGAAGATCCAGTTGAATATGAGTTAGATGGTGTAGGTCAAGTACAGATAAAGGATGATATTGGATTAAGTTTTGCTGCTGCGCTAAGGTCATTTTTAAGACAAGATCCAGAAATTATATTAGTCGGAGAGATGAGAGATAAAGAAACCGTTGATATAGGTTTGAAGGCTGCATTGACAGGACACTTAGTATTTAGCACATTACACACTAATGATGCTCCAAGTACAATAACCAGATTGCAAAACATGGGTACACCAGATTATTTAATAAGTGCTGCTTGTCAGTTAGTTTTAGCACAAAGATTAGCCAGAAGAACATGTAAGGATTGCAGAGTTCCAGACGACGATGTTAATCCAAAAGTTTTACAGGACCTTGGTTTTACCGCTGAATTAGCCTCAAGAGTTAAAGCGCTTAAAGGCAAGGGATGTCCAAAATGTAAAGATACCGGTTATAAAGGAAGACAGGGTCTTTATGAAATTTTAGTAGTTTCAAAGCCTGTTAAAGAGGCAATTCTGAGAAAAGCGACAACTCCTGAATTAAGAGAAATTGCCGTTAAAGAGGGCTTTCAAACCATGCAAGACATGGGAAGAAGGTTAATTGCTAACGGAGAACTTAATTTTAGGGAGTATGAACGGGTTTTAACCAGCCAATAATTGGTATATATTAGTGAATAATGGAAGCATTTACTTATAAAGGGATTTCTGACGGCAAATATGTAGAGGGAAACATTGAAGCGATTAATCAAGAGGAAGCTTCTCATAAGCTTAAAGAGCAGAAAATTATCATTACCAACTTAAATAGAACAAAAAAGAAAAAGAGTGATGCTAAAACCACCAAGTCCAAAGGGGGAGGTTTTTCTTTTGGTAAGAAAAAAGTAAAAGTCGAGGACATTTTAATTTTTTCCAAGCAATTTGCAACAATGGTCAAAGCTGGATTACCAATACTAGAGGTTTTAGGTATGCTGAGGGATCAACTGGAAAGTCCTGCTATAAAAGAAGTAATAGAGGACATCAGAAAAAGTCTTGAGGGTGGTGTTACTTTATCTAAGTGTTTTGAAAAATATCCTCAATATTTCGACAATGTTTATGTCAATTTGATCAAGGCAGGTGAGGCTAGTGGTAAGTTAGATGTTTTTTTATTAAAAATAGTAGATTCATTAGAAAAAAAAGAAAAAATAAAAAAAAAGATAAAATCTGCATTAATGTATCCATCAATAATGTTTTCTGTAGCGATAACAGTAAGTGCGTTTATGTTAATTAAAGTAGTCCCTGTTTTTGCAAAAATGTATGATGGCATGGGATTGGCTTTGCCAAAACCAACAGCAGTTATTATGGGTATGAGTGATTTTTTAAGGGGAACTGGTGGAATGATTTTGCTAATTTCTATAATAGCCTTCGTAATTATATTTAGATATTTGACAACTAAAAATGCAGCAATCCAATATAAATGGCATAAACAAGTTTTAAAATTACCAGTTTTTGGTGAAATGATCTTAAAATCTTTACTTGCTAGAATTTCATTAATTTTAGGAAATTTAAGTGCTGCGGGTGTAAATTTGTTAGAAAGTCTCGAGATTGCGAAATCAGTTAGTAACAATGTTGTTGTAACGGAGGCTCTTGAGAATGTTAAAAAAGGTGTTTTTTCAGGAGATACGTTAACTAAACTTTTTTTAAAGGAACCATTGTTTCCACCAACATTTAGCCAGTTAATTTCTGTTGGTGAACAAACAGGTCAATTAGATGAAATGTTTGGATCAGTAGCAACTTATTATGAAGAAGAATTTGATCAAACAGTTGATAACATGTCAAGTCTGATTGAGCCGATAATGATTGTTTTTATGGGTGTAATGATTGGGGGATTAATGATTGCGATGTATTCTCCGATCTTTAATGTTGGGGCATTGATTGGTTAAATCTTTTTCGTAAGCACTAAATGGTTTACCCATTCCTTTTGGTCTTTTTTAAAAACAGCAGCATCCATAATTTGTTTTATAAAAAAAGTTCCAAGACCACCGGGCTTTATGTCATCTAGTTTTCTGTGCTGAATATTTTCAGGTATAACTGCTTTTCCTTTATCAAAAAAACCTATTTCTAAATCGTTGTTTTTAAGTGAAATTTTTATTTCCATTCTATCGGAAGTTTCAGCAATATCTTTGTATGCGTGTTTCACAATATTTTGAGCAGCTTCAGCAATAGCTAATACGAGTTCATCTTTTTGATCTTGAGGTAGATTAATTTTTTCAAACACCTCTCGAGAAAAAGTTCTTACTTCTTTTAAACTAGCAGTGCTAACGAGAAAATCTTTAGATTGTTCAATATTCATTATTCTAAGTTTAAGATCTGTTCGAGTTTAGCCATCATAATTACTTTTAAAACAGATTTACTTACCTCTTTAACAATAACCTTAGTATTATGTTCAAGAGCTTTTTGGTGGCTTTCAATAAGAACTGAAATTCCAGATGAGTCCATATATGCAACGTCTTTTAAATTAAGATGAACTTCTTTACCTGCTTCAACTAATGGTAAAATTACTTCTTTAGCTTTTTCAGTAACGTCCATGTCAATTTCACCATTTAAAAAAACAGTACTGACATTATTCTCCTCTGTAACTTTATAAGTCATAATTTTTAATTTCGATAAACTGATAACATAAATAAATCCTAAAATGTATTATTTTTGGCCAATCTGGGTGAAAATATATATATTTATTAGATAATTTAATATTTATAAAGTATTTACATATGTAAAATAATTTATAAAAATAAATTATTAAAATAATAAAGAGGAACAAAATGAAAAATAATAAAGGTTTTACGCTTATAGAATTATTGGTTGTAGTTGCGATCATTGGTATTCTGGCAGCAGTTGGTGTTGTTGCTTACAATGGTTATACAAGTGCAGCAAAGAAAAATGCTTCAAAAAGCATCCATGCTAATGTTGTGAAAGTATTAGCATCAGAGACAAAAAAATGTAGTTTGGGGAGTGGAACAATATTAAAAAACAATGATGGAGGGGGAGGAATGAGTTGTGCTGATTATGCAAGTTATGTTACAGGTGAAACCGCAGGTGCACAAATTCAAACACTTGTTCAAGAAACTAACGTGGGTAAAGTTTTTCCTGATAAGAATCCTCACACACCATCAACAACAACAACAACAACAAAAGATGGAAAATCGGAAACTTCAACTTCAACAAATTATGCTGTAGGAGGAGCTACTGGAACTGGAGCAACGGTAATTACAAATAGTGGTAACACAGTTACGGTTACGACTACTTGGGCTGCTGGTGAAGATCCTCTAGTAGACGCTGTTACTTTAGAATAAAAAATATTAAAAGCTTAATGACTAAGAGTTCAGGATTTACTTTAATTGAACTCTTAGTCGTTGTTGCAATCATCGGAATATTATCGAGCATTGGTACTCTTGCTTACAATGGGTACTTAGAAGGCACAAGAATAAAAGCAGCTGAAAATGTCTTAGTGCAGATTGGTTTAGCACAAACAGATCATTACGCTGATTGCAATTCTTATTATTCGAGCAAAAAAAATTATTGTCAACCTTCCACCGCAGAGGATGAATGCACACCGGACAAAACATCGACTAACAAATTATCAACGGAGCTATTTAATAAAGCAGGTTACATTGATACAAATAATCAATTTAATTTTTGTTCTTTTATAAAAGATGATGGCACTTTCGAAGCTGTAGCATTAGGTCCTGGTAATTGTAAATTAAGAGTTGATGCCAGTGGTGGTAAAGTTGATAAGACTGGATGTAATTAATAAATTTATTCAATAGTTTAATATTGGTTTTAGTCAAAATCAAAAGTTATCTGATGACTTAACTTTAATAAGTATTGGAAAATAAGACTTATTTCAAAAATTAATTAATTGAAAAAAACAATATACTTAATATCTTTTCCTTTTTATGATTTCTAGTTCACATAGATTAAAATTATTATTAATCTCAACAATATTGTTGATCTCAACATCTGCTTTTTCATCAGAAAAAAACATTACCTACATGCAGATATTACAGGATCCTAACAACTTAGATTTAAATTTAAAATATGCACAACAACAAGGAAAAGTTGGAAATTTTAAACAAACAATATCTACACTAGAGAGATTGAATATGCTTTATCCAGACAATGTTGAAATCAAATTATATTTATTATCTGTTTTAGTCCAAGTCGACTCTCCTGAAAAGGCTAATACTATTATTGAGGAAATGAAATTAAGAAGAGATCTTGAGCC
>MDTA01096780.1_pt1 | contig 23825 bp, 14 predicted proteins | sample 811151 | NCBI WGS metagenome assembly MDTA01 (sample SAMN05326648, study PRJNA326480) | marine metagenome | isolation source: seawater | place: Indian Ocean: South | collected 2010
AGGCGTTGTTACTAATCAATTATGGTGTGATTACATTTACCTTGACACTGATGAAAGACGTCGCTTTGCCCAGGTATCACACGAATACTTAATTGAACAAGTTCAGGAACAAACACTATCCCAGAGCGATGGCACTAATGAGCTTAATTTTAACCACCCTGTTAAAGAATTGATTTGGGTGAAAGATGCGGATTTTGATGGAGGGGTGTCGAGCTCGAAGTTGGGTAATACAGCATCAACATATCAACTTAAATTAAATGGACATGATCGTTTCGCTGCACGCAATTATAGATATTTTACAAGAACTCAGATATATCAACACCACAGTGGACCAGGTGGCTTAGAGGCCGCGACGAATGGGTCGAATGTGTCTCTATTTAATGATGGTATAGGTGTCTATTCATTTGCACTTAAACCTGAAGAACATCAACCATCGGGAACCTGCAATTTCTCTCGTATTGATAATGCTCAGTTAGTTGGGTCGGCTGGCTGCACTGCTACCATGTGCTACGCCGTCAACTACAACGTCCTCCGTATCATGTCTGGTATGGGTGGTCTTGCTTATTCCAATTAATTAAATTAATCAAGGGATTAAGTAAATTAAAAAGATCATTAACAAAATGTTAATAAACTAAACTATTCTTTTAAAGATTTTTAAAAAGATAAAGATTAACTCTAAATTAATCTTAAGATAAAATTTATTAAGAATTTTATCTATGCTATATGTATAAATATGGGAGGAGGATTAATGCAACTTGTCGCCTACGGTGCCCAAGACATCTACTTAACAGGTAATCCCCAAATTACTTTTTTTAAGATTGTTTACAGAAGACATACAAACTTCTCGATGGAAGCGATAGAACAGACATGGGACGGAACTGAAACAGCTACATCTGAAGCACGTTGCACATCTACGATTGCTAGAAATGGTGATTTACTTTACAGAATGTATTTAGAAATTGAAGGACAACCTTCAAATGATCAGGAAAATCCTACAGCAGCATCTATTGTCAATATTGAATTAGAGATTGGGGGTCAACTCATAGATAGACAAAGTGGCCAATGGATGAATGTATGGTCTCATTTAACCCAACCGAATCCTTCAGCACATGTGGGTGTTTCTGATCATGGTAATTCAGAGGGTACTAATTTTCAGAATATGTCTGGTATGGCTGGAGCATTTACCAACGGTACTACGAGTAGTAAGTATTGGGTTCCATTACAATTCTGGTTTTGTCGTAATCCTGGTCTAGCATTACCACTAATTGCCCTTCAGTATCATGAAGTAATTGTTAAGTTGAATCACAAATTTGAGAATGGTTTTCACGCAGAACCAACCAGAAATAAATTATGGGCAGACTACATTTACTTGGACACTGATGAAAGAAGAAGATTCGCTCAAGTCAGTCATGAATACTTAATTGAGCAGGTTCAAGAAAATACAATTGAGACCACTAGTCATTCCAAACTTAATTTTAATCATCCTGTAAAAGAATTAATTTGGGTAGTTAATGCTACTACTGGTGTCCTTGCTGCTGTATCAAGTAATACGGATACAACCTATAAATTACAGTTAAATGGTCACGATCGTTTTAAAGCGAGAAATTTCAGATATTTTACAAGAACTCAAGTATGGCAACATCATACAGGATGTGGTGGTTTAAATGCATCGTTAGCGGGTGACGGTAATAAAAATGGTGCCTTAAATGATGGAATTGCGGTGTATTCTTTTGCTTTAAAACCTGAAGAACATCAGCCTTCTGGTACCTGTAATTTTTCAAGAATAGATGATGCTAAAATAGTTATTGGAGGAGCAGCCTCATCAGCAACTAAAATCTACGCCGTCAATTACAACGTCTTAAGAATTATGTCTGGTATGGGTGGTTTAGCTTATTCGAATTAATCAAGTTAATCAATGGATTAAATGAATTAAGGAATTAAGTAAATAATTAAGTTTAATCTATCTTTTTTATTAAGAATCATAACAAAATGGTTCTGTATTGGATATTTAATTAAAATTTTTATATGTGCTATATGTATAAATATGGGAGGAGGACTTATGCAACTCGTAGCTTATGGTGCCCAGGATGTCTATTTAACAGGGAATCCCCAAATTACATTTTTTAAGACAGTTTATAGAAGACACACGAACTTTTCTATGGAATCTATCATACAAACATTTGACGGAAATGCTGACTTTGGTAACAAAGTAACCGCAACTATCGCAAGGAATGGTGATCTGATTCACAGGATGTATTTGGAACACGATGCGGAGTTCGAAAGAGAAGCTAATACCGCCAATTTTGAAATTGGCCACGTTGAGCATTATGGGCATTCACTTATTAAAGAGTGTGAAATTGAAATCGGTGGTCAAAGAATTGATAAACATTATGCGATGTGGAATCGTGTTTGGTCTGATTTAACTGAATTTAATCCCAGTGGTCATTTTGGTGTTGATACTGCGCTGAACGGTAATGGTGTTACTGTTGGCGAAACTGGCACATTATATCAATATATGACCGGAAATGGTTTAGGGGTCAATACTGAAGACAAGAATACAAGCGCTAATGATTTCGGAGCTTCTGCGGACGGAAATATTAATGGCTTTGATTATTTAGAAAATGCTGCCGGTGTTACCAAAGCTAAAATAACAGTAAATAAGATATTTTTACCTCTTAACTTTTGGTTTTGTCGTAATCCCGGTCTATCATTACCACTAATTGCGCTCCAATATCATGAAGTTAAAGTTATAATGACATTTGAAGAACTATCTAATTTAGTTAGAACTACTGACACTGCTGACTTTGATACTGATGTTTCTGTAGCTACAGCAGATAATTTAGCAGCCACTATCCCCAAAAATTTTGATTTATATTGTGATTACATCTATCTTGATACAGATGAGCGTCGTAGATTTGCTCAAGTTTCGCATGAATATCTCATAGAACAAGTTCAACGCCAAGAGTTTACCTTAACTTCTAATAATGAAACATTAAATATCAATCTAAATCATCCAGTAAAAGAAATAATATGGACTACAAGGAATGAGAAAGCTGGTGCCACTGCTGGAAGGTGCCAACCAATCGATACAGGGACAAGTGGTGATCAAACTGCTAGTCCTGTTTCCTTGGATCAAATGGGTGGCAATTGGCAGTTAAAACTAAATGGTCAGGATAGATTTAAAGAAAGAGATACTAAATATTTTACAAGGACTCAAGTATGGCAACATCATACTGGTCATGGATCAGTCTCTACATTTGGTATAGGTGGGTCTGATTTAGACTCGGACACGGCGACGTCTTGTGGTGGGGATTCTATCGCCGTTTATTCGTTTGCCCTCAAACCTGAAGAACATCAGCCATCGGGTACCTGTAATTTCTCAAGGATTGACTCGGCGCAATTAGTCGGAACTGACCTTAAAGTTGCCGCGGCTGAAGCAGCATTAACGGATATATCTGATGCAGATGCTAACCAAACCGCATTAACTCTCTTCGCAGTCAACTACAATGTCTTAAGAATAATGTCGGGTATGGGTGGTCTCGCTTATTCTAATTAATTAAATAGATTAATTAAAAATATAAAGTAAAGATTAAATAAAAGAATAAAATTTAATAATAATCATCAATTTGAGATTCAATATCAGTAATCCTTAATTTCCCTTGAGCACAATCTGTTAATAAAATGATTAACTTTTCTAACACTGCTACTTTTTCTTCTACAGAAAATTCTTCTTTAAATAATGGTTTTTGTAAAGAATGACCATTAAGATTTTTAAAGTGATTTGTTTCTTTAATATTAATTGATTTATTAGCCCAGCCTTTCACTAATTCAGGCAGTTTCTCTAATTGGACTAATAATGATTCATAATTAACAGATTCATCTTCTTTGATATCTTTTTCCGACCAAGATTTTAAGAATAAAGCTTTACCGGCTCTTTTCTTACCAACCCAATTTCCACAGCATTCTCTCAAATAATCAAGTTCAGCAATTCTTAAGTTTAAAGATTTGGATTCCTCCTCTTCGGGAGCCTCTTCTTCTTCTACAGGAGCTTCTTCTTCTACTGGAGCTTCTTCTATAGTTTCTTCAGGAGCTTCTTCTTCTACAGGAGCTTCATCTACGGTCTCTTCCGGGGCTTCTTCTTCTACAGGAGCTTCATCTACGGTCTCTTCCGGGGCTTCTTCTTCTACTGTTTCTTCCGGGGCTTCTTCTTCTACTGTCCCTTGTTCTTCTTCAGGAGCTTCTTCTTCTACTGTTTCTTCAAGAGCTTCTTCCTCTAAAGTCTCTTCTGGGGCTTCTTCTTCAATATCATCAATAGTCATACTAATAGATGGTTGTTCTTCAGTATCCGCCATTTTATAAATGAGTATAGATAATAATTTTAAGTATTATCCAAAATAAAAAAATAAAGTTATTCTATTTAAAATAAAAACATAATGAAAAGCACTAAGACTAATGCTTCTTCAAAAGTTAGTGGTTTAAATGAATTTACATTTCCACCATTATTTCTGATTAGGACAGGCATTACACGATTGTATGAATACTGAACAGCTAAAACTTTAAGAATAATAAACAAAAAAACTAATACAGCCACATTAAATCCCGAAACATCGGGCATAAACTTTTCTTTTACTTTACCACCTCCCATTAATAAACTTGTAACAGGCATTTTATATATTAGTTATTATTTTTTTTTAAGATTAAAGATTAATTAAATATTTCATCAAGTTTTTTAAGTTCTTCTTTTTGGGTAGAATCATACTGAAGTTCTAGAACTTGTTTTACAGGATTCTTAATTTGATTTGTGATATAAAATTCATAATCATATTCACATTTATTTTCTTCTATATATTGTCTAATTTCTATCCGTTCTCCTTGTAAGATTTTTTCTTGTTTATATTGACCTTTCTTAGAACCAGATTTATATATTTCAGTAGTATATTTTGGTTTAGTCTTAATATAAGCATAAGCAATTCTATCATTAGCTTTTGGTTTATTTCCTGGATCTCGGAGACCAATTCTATCTGCTAATACTTTATGAGCAATTTGTTGTGGATTTTTATAATAACCCCTTAATGATTTAGTAATATAGAATTCATTTGGATTCATCTGTCCATCTTTAATTTTTTGAAGTGTATCTTTAATCCATAATTTAGCTCCCTCAATATCACGTTCTACCATAATTTTCTCAATCATATTACCAAAGACGTGCTTAACAATTGGGGCATTATCTCTTCGTTTAAGAACAATACCCATAGAAGTTCTTTTACAATCATCGATACTAAATTCATATTTATCACCAATATATCTCTTTTTTGATACCAAGATAAAAGGATAAAATGTTTTTTCATATTCTAATACTTGGGGGTGATGCATCATATTATCGGTGATCCATTGTCCAGCTTTATCTCCACAATCGATACACCATTTTAATGCTTCTGTACCTTCTAACAGAACACCTTCTTTATTTCTTCTAGAGAATTTAACGAAGACAGAATCTGTATCACCATACACGACTTCTGGTTTTTCTAAACCTTCTTGTTCTGCCCATTTGACTACACCTACAGATGCATCTTCTATTCTAGATCTTCCAACAGATGTAGTACAAGCTGCAATCTTATTCTTGTATATAGGACTAGTTCTAGCCCCCATTTGACCATAAACAGAATTAGCCGTAACCTTGTAAGCTAACTGAAGACCATCCCAAACCTTTTTCTTAAATTCATCGGGTTCTTGTTTTAGTTTCTTTTTAGCATTTTTCCTTTGAGTAAGAAGATGTTGTAAAACTGTTGGAATAATACCTAATTCTTTTTCATTTTCTTTCTTTTTAAAGTAACAAGTTGTAATGGGTTGTTCTTCATTGATAATTTTCTTGATACTTTTACCTTTCTCGATAAACATATAGTTATCATACTGAATTGTTTCATAATCTACCATTTTAAGATATTTAGGATCTTCTATAAGAGTTTCGTGAGATAAATTCTTTTCTATAATAGAACTTGGATATAGCGAAGCATAATCTAAAACTGAAACAGGGTCATCTAGATATATACCGGGGGTTGGTTCTAAAACAATTGCCCCTTCATATCCGTCTCTAGGAGGTGGATTAACTATTTCATCAACTTTATCTTCTATATCATAATCTTCATAGGGTAGTTTTCTAGGTTTCTTCATATATTCTGGATTTAGTCCATCTCTTTTTTCTTGTAGATATGTTTCATATTCTTCATATAGTTTATTATCATTTTCTTTTTCTTCTTTCCAATCTTTACCATTCTCTATTTTGTATCTTTCTTTATATTTTTCATCTATAAGATATTGTTTCATTTTATCTCTACATCTACCAAATTCCTCAAAGATCTTTGTATATTCATATGGTTTAAATAGTCTCTTTAAAGTAGGTATTTTAGCACCCTGAGCTTCACATTCTTTAGCCACAATAGAGAAAACCTTCGCTCCCTGACCTCTAAGATAAATATAAGATAAAGGAACATAACATACATTCGCCATAGAGACACCGTTTGTAATGATTTCTAGACTTAGAGAAAGATTTAGACAAAGTTCACAATCCTGAATACAATATTTTGCGATCAAAGCTCTGTCTTTACCTGTTCCCTTTTGATGTTTCTCGAAGATATCTTTAGGTGAAACATCATCCTTATTAAGACACCATTCTATCTTAAATACACCTCTTTGTTTTTTAGATTCTTCCCAAGTATGAATTAAACCATTCACATTAATCCAATAATAAGGTTCATCATCATCGGGTTCTACGATACTTTTAATATAATATTTTTCACCATTGTTATATAGTTTTTCTCCGATATTACTATGGGTTCTTAGAGAGATATAATCACCTACTTTTAGGCGACCAATTTCGTTTGTTTTTAGTATTGATGTATTGATTTTTTTCCTACATCCTATAAACTTTATCTTACCTCTGATAAAATGAGATGCTACATCATCAAGCTTATATGAATCTAAACTGTGACCTTTTTGTATTTCTTTTTGTAAATCATAAAGAATACGACCGTCCATCGTTATATATCTAAGATTATTGTCTCCTAATCCTGATGAACTTAGATTTTGTTTTTTATCAGAGCATTTTTTAGAATAGTGATCTTTATAATTTTCTATAGAAGAATCAATATTGCCCAGATTATAGAACTTCTTCCAAGAACAACTTTTTGTATGGGTATATGAACAAGAACAATCACAAAGTAAATCAATCCTATCACTAATATAACCAAAATCAAAACCGAAAATATTATATCCTGTTACAAAATCGGGGTCTTCAGTTTTCATAAGTTCTTTCCATTTTATAAGAAGATCTTTTTCATTTTTACAGCGAATAATATCTATAGGTGGATCTTGTACATCTGTAATATCTTCACAAATTTCTTTTCTTATTTCTTCTTTTTGTAGATCATCATCAGTAAGATCTTCTCTATTACCAATTACAATAATATTTCTTCTTGTTGGTTTATTCGAACCATAATTTTGAAAGACTGTCCCAATTTGGATAATTGGATCGCCCAGTACTTTAAATTTTCCGTGATCTAAAAGATAAGTATTAAGAATATCATTGATAAGATTAATGATTTTATCGCGATTTTTATCTTTATCTTTAATTAAGAGATTAAGAATATCTAAATCAGTCGCTATTTTTACAGCAGTCAGTCCTATACTTTTATCAGGTGGTTTTACTCTTTTATCTTTAAAACTGGTATGTAGGATACTAATACCAGGATGTTTATCATCAAAGGCATGTTTGATGAGTTTATATAACTTTTTCTTAAATTCATCATTCTCAATATCATCATTTTCATCATCAAGATCATCTAATTCATCTAATTCATCTAATTCATCAAATTCATCAATATCTGACTGATCAATTTGATCAAAGAGTTCTATTGCTAGTTTTTTACAGTCTTTTTTGGCTACGGGGAAATCACCATGAGAACTATCACACTCTATATCAAAAGATGCTATTTTAAATGGATGAATATCATATTTATCCATTGGGTTGATTTCTGTATAATTGGCTCTTAGAACGAAATCACTGATAGGGAAAAGATATTGATTGTGGTCATCTCTGAAATTATTAATAGTGATCCAACCACAAGGATTAATTTTTTGTAAGTGAATGAAACGAATAATTGGATGAATATTAGATTCGTAAAGATTAGAATCACACTGAGGATTCTTATCTAGCTCAAACCACTCTTTATGAATTGAGCTGACTTGATATAGTGTTTCATCTATATATCTACGTTTAAGATGACTATAAACTTCTCTAATAGCATTTACATATTTTTGCATACCAGAATATGACTGAAAGATTAACTTGGCGAACAGATATGTTTTGGGAGTTAAATCATCGTTACACTGAAATCCGTAAAAATCAATATTCTCGACTTTATCGGTCAAACTATCAAGGAAATCTTTTTTAGGGTCATGATTATAAGTCCTCTTGATATACTTCTCTATATGATAATCATTATCTGAGAAATATGGACTATTCCTACCTAAGAACTGGGATATTTTAAGACGAACATTTTCAGACCAAGCTTTAGGAATCTTAAGATAAAAGTAAGGTTTAAAATTCTCAACGTGACATATCACTTTTTTATTATCCTGTGTTTTTCCATAAAGAGTTATTAAGAACTCTTTTTCATCTTTATCGGTTGGTTTAGGTAAATCATCAAACTGAAGATCCAAGATTTGTAAATTCATCTATATGAGTAAGAATTGAGTATATTTTAAATGGTAATGAAAATAGATATCAAATTTTATCTACCTTATATTATGAAAGAATTAAGTAGTCTTTTATTGGGTATAATAGCTATAGCGATTATATTCAATACAGTTTATAAAAATATGAATTATACTAGAGTAAAATCAAATGTAAACGGTAAGAGTTATTTGGTTCGTAAATTACCCGATAAACAGGCCGCATCTGATAAATTGGCGAATATAAGTAATTCATTAAATAATTTAGTTCAGAGTTTAAAAGTAGATGAAAGAGATGGTATAGATCAGTTAAAGGCTTATTTTAATCCAGATAATTTAACTGAAAATGCACCAGGCGGAACATATACAGCATATTCAGTTAATAAAGGTGAACAATTAGCACTATGTTTAAGGAATGTAAATGATAATACATTTATTGAAGATAATACTATTTATTTTGTAGCTATTCATGAATTAGCTCATATAATGACAGATGAGGTGGGTCATACACCTAAATTTTGGGATAATATGAAGTTCTTGTTAATTAAAGCTCAGGAATTAGGAATTTATACTCATCAAGAATATAGTCAATTTCCAGTGGATTATTGTGGTCAGAAAATAGAATCAACACCTATGAATAAATAAATTTTTTTATCATTATTTTAATATAAGTTTATCATATAGAATGTCTTCTTTTTTAAAGAAAGAATTAAATGAAATCCCATCATATGAAATCATAAAGAATGATGGAAAATCTCAAAAAAAGATAAAAATGAACATTTATTATGATGATACAGTTTTAGAGGTTTTAAATAAAATCGCAATTAAAGAAGGATTAGATTATAAATATATCTTCGCTTGGTTATCAGATTCTCAAGATAAGATTTTACCATTATCATTTGTTGCTGATTTTTCATTAAAAAACCCATTCAGTTTAAAAGAATTCTTTGATCGTAATTTTATTGATGAAGATGGAACAAGAATAGCAACAGGATTTCAGAGTCTTTATCATACATTGATACAAAATGTGTTACCTAATGATAAAGAAATACACTATTGTACAATTTATGATTATCTTAAATTTTACAAGATAAAAAATGAATTAAATGATGATGAAATAAGAAAGATCTTAAAAATAGATCCTAAATTATTCTTATTAGGAAATTTACAATTATATTGGAAAGATCTAACTAAAGAAGATATTGTTTCAGTAAAAGATTCTAAATATGAGAAGAGATTTAAAGAAGTTAAGAATTTAACTCAAAAACAAGATGAAATAGTTACATTATTTCATAAAGATTTAGGAACTAAGATGAAATATAGTAATGATTTTCAGCCAATTACTTTAATCATTGGAAATGATAAAGATAAATTAACAGATTACAGTTTAAATATAATAAAATTATTCACAGATTTTCATTTATGTGATATGAAGAATCATCAGATAGTATTTGCTAAATTATATTTAGATGAAACATATAATTCATATTATAAGATTAATAAAGATAAAATTTCTGTAAGAAAAGATGATAAAAATCTTATGAATGAAGATAGATTTATAAGGTGGACTAAGAGTATTACTACATCTGTTCCGAATGTTTCAACGAATTATCTGAATTTTAAGAACACTTTATCATATAAAATAATAGACAAACAGAATACATATTTTACATTATTATTGAGTGAAACTGGTTCTGTAAACTGTATCTTTGAGAGAACAGGTGAAAAGATATTAACAAAAGAATATATCAAAGAAAAGATAAACTTTGTGAATTCATTTTTAAAAACTGTAATAAATCATGAAAAGATATATCATAATTATGAATTAGGTGATATACCATATCTTACACACGAATTATATAAAAATATTGATAAGGGTATTCAGTTATTATCGGGTCATTTATATTATGATATTAAAGATTATAGAAAAGATATCTTAGAAGTAGCTCTTAATAATTTAACTCCTTATACGAGATTTAATAAAACAGCAGAAAATTGGATATACGGAACATATAAGCGTGTAGATAATTATGATAGCATTGATACGAAAATATTGGTGATATCAAAATTTGCTCAAGAATATGATGATAAAAAAATGATAATATCATTAATAAGTGAATATTTTGGGTTAATAGAAGAAGATGCGTCAGATGAATATGATAATTGGTTAGAGACTAGGGACTCTGGAAATTTTAAAACAGAAAATGGTATAGATTTTATTATAGAGGGAGTAAAAAGTTCTCATATAAGGATAAGTATTGGGGAATGTGGTTATTATGATGAATTCCGAAGAATCTATAATTTTTTTAATGTATTAATGAGTGTTTATTATGAATATACAGAAAAAAGTAAGGATTTATTTGAGATATTCTCTAAAAAGAAAAGAAAAGAAAAAGAAAGAGTTATAGAAGAAGATGTTATGCAAAGTATAGAGAATGAAATGATATCAAGTGAATTACAGGAGGGTATAGAAGATGGAATAGATGATGTTATTGAAGAATCTAAAAAATCTAAATCAGAATTTTCAGAATTATCAGATGGATCTGCTGATTCCGCTGATTCTGCTGATTCTGCTGAATCCGCTGAATCCGCTGAATCAGAAGAAATGAGATTAAGTAATATGAGTGAAAGTAATAAGAGTAGTCATAAATCAGAAGGGAGTGAATCATTATCAGATGAATTTAGTATGGATTTATTGGATGATTCAGATAGTTCTAACAGTTCTTCAGGTGGTGGTAATAAAAGAATAGTTGGAGGTGGTTTTGATATTCGGAGTTATTATTTAAATCGTTTAACTAAAAATCCTCGATATGATAATGATTTGTTTGATTTTGAAACAGGAAAAGTTCACAAAACAGTAAGAGGTGAAGCTAAATATACTTATGCGAGAACATGTGGTGCTCATTTGGGAAGACAGCCAGTTGCGGTCACAGAATCAGAATTAGAGAAGATTAAAGATGATCCAGAACATGGTGAAGGTTTGGGATACAGTAGAGCAATCAAAGTTCCAAACAGAGAACAGATTAATGGAGAAGATATATATTATATATGTCCTAAATATTGGGATGTTAAAAATGAAATACCTAAGAATCCTTTATTAATTGAGGATTTTAAAGAAAATGTTTCAGGTATGGATTATAGTTCTGGTGAAGGAGTTCCAGTAAAATTAAAAGCAAAAGATAAGATGAATAGTGATAAATATATATTGGTAAGAAATGAAGGTGATTATTGGAACAATGCTGGTGATGATATTAATCGCTACAAAATTGAGTTAATTGAGAATTTTCATCCAAACGGTTATGGACTACCTTGTTGTAATATGCCTCGTTTAGAAAAGATTACAAAAAAAGATAAAGTAGAAATATATGTAGAGAAGAATGGGAAAAAAGATTGGTATGAAGGTTCAGTAATAGGATTAGGAACAGATGGTAAACCAACCAAGAGTAAGCCTCTTAAACCTTACAAAATAAAGTTAAAAGATTCTGATAAAATACATGAAGTATTCAGAAAAGATGTACGAAAAAAGAGAACATCATCATATATATCAAATTATGTCCCGTGTAATATTGGGCAACAATGTCACGTATCTCCAACAATAAAGGAATTCTTTGGTTTAACAAAAGATTCTCCTAGTTTAAATAGTGGTAATACAGGATTAGTTCGTAAAGGAATTAAACAAACGAATCATTCATTTTTAACATCATTATCTATGTCGATTAAAAATAGTGCTACTGAAGCTTCTGTAAATGAATTAATCCAAGAAATTATCCTTGATGTAAAAAATCATTCAATAATATATGAATTAGGTAATGGTTCATTTGTTAACAGATTTAAAGGCGATATTTATAAAATGAAGGATGAAGATATAGATGAATTTTTAAAATTCATCAAAAAGAAAAAAATAAAAGAATCACATTTTAATAGATATCTTAAAGGGGGTGATAAGAGTAAATTTTTAAATGGACCGAAAAATATAGCGCGTATGGTTCTTCATTATTATAATGAATTTTCATCAGTTCTTAATTTAGAAAGATATCTTTTAGATGATAAATTCACAATAGATGATAGTTTATTAGTATCATTATTAATATCACTCTCAAGAATGAAAGAATCTAAAACATTCTACAGTTGGAATAAACTGAGTAAAAAAAGAGGTGCTCGGTTAGGAATATTTGTGTTTGAAGAAATAATTGATAAAATAAAGATTAATATACCCGATGGTGATATTAATATAGATTTTAACGAATGTTTATTATTCTTTAAAAAAGGAACAATCTATGAACCAATATTCTTTAAATATACAGATAGAGATTATTCTTTTATCTATGATAAGATAGAGAATTTACCAGAAAAAAGAGTTCATATAATAAATAGGTTAAAAGAATTCATTATGGAGAAAAATGTGAAAAAAAATGTAAGTATCAAAAATATATTATCAGCTGATAAGTGTATAGAAATCCTTAAAGAATGTAATATGAATATTAATTCATTAATTTATGATGATTATTGTAAAATAAGATATATTGAGACAGATAAGAATGTTTTTATTCCTGTGAAACCATCATCTTTAGAATATGTAAATGGATACAAAAAAGTGTATAGTGGAAAAAGAATCATAGATAAGAATTATCCTCAATATAAAGATGTAATAAATGTGTTAAAAACATTGGATAAAAAGATAGATTCAGATATATATCATAAATATTTGGGAGATAAAACAGGAGTATCTACGAAGGGTGAATGGGTTAAAAGAGAAGATAGTAATTATCATCAAGTATGGGTAACGGAGATAGTTGTTCATAATATATCATATATTCCTGTTCAGAAAGAAGAATATATGCGAAAGAAACATTTAGAAATATTATCATTAAATAGTCTATATGATTGTGATAAATCATTAATATTAAAATCTAAGACAAATGATGATCGTGATATTTATATTCAGCGAGAAAATTATGAAAAGAGTTTTGTAAATCAATTATATCGTAAATTATATATTCAGATGATTAATGATAAAGAATTAAAAAAAGAAATATTAAAGATAAAATATCATGATATTAAATTAGATATTCATAAGAAATTAGAGATCTATCCAATTATTCAATCATTAGCTAAAAATATCATTAAAGAAACAGATAAAGAATTCTTTTATGGATGTCCATTATTAGAAGAAGACAAAATATTATATTATACCGAATTACAAGGTGATATAAAGAGCATAGATAGTATGATTAAATATTTTGTAGTTTTACTCATTAATTATAGTGAAACTGATTATGAAAGATTTATTAAAATAGAAACTGATATAACCCGATTATGTGAAACATTAGCAGATAATGAGCTGTTATTTTCTTACGAACAATACCTAGATGAAGAATATAGTGATTTCTTTGATAGTAAAAGTGAATATGTGAATCCATACAATTTATACGATGAAAGAGTTTCAGAAAAATCATTATCAAAAATATATGGAAAGAAGCATAAATTTAAACCTGTATCATTTGATAAAAAATATCCTAAAATAGTTGGTGAAAAATTACATACTAAATCAGTTCTAATAAAACATCAATTATTAGATATAACTAATTTGGATATAATTTTATACTCTATGAATGAAGATTTTGATAAAAGGACAAAAGAAAAATTATTATATGAAATGAGTGAATGTATCAGAAAAAATGAGAAAAGAATATGGATTTATGGTGAAGATGAATTAACTGTAAAAGAATTGTATGAAAAATATTTAGGAGATAAATATACTGATAATGGAGAAATAATAGAAGATTTAAAAAAAGAGAAATATGAAATAAGTGTTCCTGATTTATTTATCATATCACACATAACAAAGAAAGCATTTGTATTAATTTCATCTTTATATTCTAAATTAATATCTCATGATATATTTATTATTATTAGTCCTGAATCATTAGAGAAGGATTTAAAAGAAACCGAAATATATTCATTTTATCAGAATAAAAATTATTTAGCAAATATAATGATAGGATCATTATTTGGATATCCAATAGTAAATTTATCTGATAAATTTAAAACTGAACTAAGAAAAAAATACAGAAAATTACATGATTCACTTTATTAATATTTATGATAACTTCTGAGAACTTCTGTCATAAAATAAACCTGGTCCCTGCCATGGTTGATTATATTCTGTTGATGTTTGTTGCATATCAGCTAAACAAGATATATCATTCTTATTCGGACCATCAAGTTTAGCACTTAAAGTATCCCAATTATTTTTGTATTTATTACAGAATGAAGGGGATTGTATATTATTTAATTCGGGAGGAAAATACATTTCCAGATAACTATTTAATCCTTTCTTTTGTAATTCATCGTTAGTAGATGCCGATGTTGTTGACGGCAGATATAGTTTTAATAAACTATTGAGTGATAAAACATTCTCAATAGAATAATCACTATCTTTAGAAGTTGGTGAAACACCTACAATCCTATATGACCCAGAATAATGATCATCTAATAAATTACGAATATTATCACTAAATGTATCGACATAGTCTAATACTGCTTGATTTGTTGAAGTAACTCTATCATATCGATTCACAATATTATTGTAAGAAGATGTATTTACATGAATATAATTCACATAAACTTCATTATTATAGAGAACAATATCAATGATCAATTTGACTGAATAATAACCTTTCATAGCGTGGAGTGTTATATCAGAAATATATCTTTTATTACCATATGAATCAATTTGTTCATAAACATTGTTTACATCTTGGACGTAATATAATGTAGATGATATCATATATAATTTCTCAAAAATATGATTCACCAAATTTGTAACTTTAGTTTTAAGTTGAGCTGGGAGAGTATATTGAGTATACAAATTAATTTCACAATCGCCTTCTAAATTTATTTTATCACCATTCGAAATTTTGTGTAACAAATAATATAGTTTGTGTTCGGGTTTAACAAAATTGGGTTCATTATATTCTATATGAGTATTCTGTATCATATGATTATCTCTATGTAATTGAGATTGATTCATTAAAAAAAAGATTACTAATACTAAAAGAATAATACCTATCTCAACGATTTCCATCTTTATTATATATAGTAGAGTATATTTTATTCTACAGCTTGGACACTTTTACTAATACTTACTTCATTTTCTACTTCTTTAGGAAGAAGTAGTTTTTCTTTTCTTGACTGAACAAATTCTTGTATATAATCATATGCTATCTGAAGTTGTTCCTTATTCATAGCTCCTGTAATAATAGCCTTACCACTCATAAAGACAGCAATAGTTATCTTTTTGCAATCGCCATCACCATCGCCCTTACCTTTACCATTACAGATTCGTCCACACTGACAAACTCCACCGATATGTTGAGTATTATGAAAATATTTAATATTTACACCCGGATAAATACAAGGCTCAAATGAAGAATACATCTGAACATCAGGATGAACCATTTCTCTATGAAGATTTTCTCTGTTTATAGGAAAACCTAAATCAAAATCGCTATTAATCATAACTACACGATAATTTTCATAGAATATCTTATCTTTTGTTGAGAAGATGTCTTTGTCCAAAATACCCTTTGATTTGTTTTCTTCTTGGACTTGAAGGAGAGTTGGAATCAATTCATCTAAAACTTCTTTACCTTGATCTTCATATTTAATACCGGTCATTTGGATTTTACCATTGTTAAACAATTTTACATTAATGATTTTCTTATAGAAATAATGAATAGTAGCCTGATTAAAGAATACTTTCTTCTTTTCTGATGCTGGTTTTCGTGACTTGCGTTTAGCTTTCGGAATATCACCCTTTTGTAGATCACCCTTTTGGATGTATCTTATTTTATCATTAATAGGAATATTATCATATAGTTGGATCAGATCAATATTGCTGTTAAGTTCGGTAACAATTGTGATAGTTGAGATCCTTAAATCAGTCATTTCTTTAATTACAATTATACTTAATCCAAAATTCTTTAAATCAAAATCAAATTTAGATTATTTATGTTTCAGTGTATCTTCAACAAATTTAGTGTATCTTAAAAGGAATTGTTTATTGACTTTTTTTTTTTCTAAATGAATATATAAAATGAGAAGGACTATTCGTAGAAATCAACAAATTAAGAGGGAACGAAAACTAAAGGGAAATAAGAAGAGAGTAAAGAGAACAAGAGTAAAGAAATCACGAGTAAAGGGAAGAAAGTACTCTAGAAGAACAAATAAAACAGGAAATATGAATTTAAAAAAGAGAAATAAGAATAGAACTCGGACTCAAAAAAGAAAAAGGGTAGTTGGAGGAAGTCCCCCACTCGGTAGGGAAAAAGGCGCATTGTTAACCATTATTGCTTCATATAAGTTTCGTGGAGTTCCTGAAAGTATTAATGAGATAAAAGATGTTGAACAACTCACCCGAGAAGATGTAGATCCAGATATTATCATGCATCATAGAGTATTACAGGAAGCAATTCATGAGGCCCTCGCAGACTATAATATAGCAAAAGTTATATGCGCCCGTGCTCGTGGGTTCGGGGTTGGGGCCAACCTTGAAGATATTAGATATGAATTTAAAAGACAAGTCAAGGAAGAAAGACTTAATTATAAAGAAGTTGTTGCGCGTTTAAAACAAGGTATTACTGATGGAAAAATAGGTACTACTTTTGATATGGAATATCTGAATGAAGGACGGGCAGCTTCTCTGGTGAACTTCGTTTATGAAGAAGATTTTGGGGAATATGTGAGGAATGTATTGAAAACGTTAAAATAATATTGTGAAATGATAAATTAATGTGCAACTGTGTGATATATCTCAACGGTTTATCTTAGACATATCATTTATGTTTCAGTGTGTCTTCAACAAATTTAGTGTATCTTAAAAGGAATTGTTTATTGACTTTTCCATCCATATATAATACTAATTTTTTAGGATCTATATCGGGATTTAATATCCGATAATGCATATATAATATTGACCAAGTAACACATATTCCGCTAAAAGCATCTAATCTTTCTTGTAATCCACGTTTCGGTTCATATTTACTCGGAGGAATATAAGTATAGTCTGATAAAAATTTACGAAAGAATTTTTGAACATTTGTTGATACTTTTGTATAGGCTCTAGAGATATCTTCTAATTCACTATCATTATCACGATTACCGTGTGGCTCAAAAAGTTCTACAGTTTTTTTTTGTGAATCTATTAAAATCATATTCGCGTGAGTTCCTACATTCGGAACTATTATTTCTAAACTTATCGGAACTAATCTAGAATCTTCTATACATTTATGAACTTCAGTCATAAATTTATCACTTGATACATTCATATCAACAGGTTTGATAGATTCCATATGAGGTTTTAATTCACCGATATCTTTAAAAAAATGAACTTTTAAAAATGATTTCATCCATCCTGTTCCTACATTAGGTATACAGACAGTTTTATTTATTTGAGGAAACTTTTTGATTAATTCTTCCAAAAAGGCAAATGTATTATAATATTTTTGATAATGATAATCAATTGAACCTAAACTCGCCTTTGTTCCTTCACTTAATGTTTTGGCTAATGGAACATCAATAATTCCTTTTATTCCTTTAATTCCTTTAATTTTTTTACTACTTTTTTTAGTACTATTACTTCTTTTATTAACCATCGCTAAACGATTTGTTTTCTTTCTAGAGCCTTTCTTATAGCTATTTCTTTTATAATTCTTTTGATATCTTTTACTTCTTTTATTTCTTTTACTTCTTTTATTTCTACTTCTTTTATTCATATATTAATGGGTTAGATTTTCTTTGTTAATTTTTTGGATAAGAGGATATAAATCATCCAATGAAGTAATCACATAATGAGCACCTGCTGATTTTAAAATATTTTCTGCTTCATAAATTCTTTGAGAAATTTCTTCTAATGTTAAATTGCTTATTTCATCATAAGATGTCATTTTCATAACTGATGACCATCTAGTAACACCTATACTAATACAACCAGCATTTAATCCTTCTTCTATTCCAATCACAGTATCGTCTAATTTGATAACATTTTGGGGATCTTTAATATTTAAATTATTCATAATATGATGTATCATATGTGGATAAGGACGCGATGGTTTATTTAAACATGTAGATGATACATAATGATTGATATGAATAGAATCTTTGTTTAGTTTTTGTTTTATCTTATTCATAGTTTCTCTGTTAAACCCTGTTGTTACACCAGTCAAGATATGATTTTGTTGAAGTGTGTGAATCGCAGATTTAGTTTCAGGGAGGATAGTGATTTTATTAATTCCTTCATTATTCTGAATATTACAGAATTTAGTAAAAACTTCATTAACATCATTTTCTTTAGGATAAGAACCACGATTACGCATCCAAGAACGACGAATGAATTCATCATCTAATATTTCTTTAATGTGATCTTTTTTATGTTTCCCCATATCTTTAAAAATAAGAGTATTAGGTACAAATATTCCTTCATTTTTAAATGCTCTTTTTAGAGAGTAAAATGGAGATAAAGAAAACTTATCTACTATCGTTCCACCTAAATCAAATACACATAATCTTATCGTCATTTTAAATTTAAAAGATATAGAACTTTTAAATATATATAAATTTAATTATGAATATTATTAATATTGTTCGTATAGATGATAATATAGATTTAGATGGATTAATCTATACATTTGTTGAGGATCCAACAATAGATACATTATATAGAATAAATGATTTAGTAGATGATAAAGATAATATGGGAAGAATGATTATTGATATTAATGATAATACATTATTACACGTCAGACAAAGTGAAGATACTATGAAATATTTGTTAGATAGAGGGGGAATACCAAATTCTATAAATAGAGACGGAATTACACCTGTTTTATTACAAAGAGATTATAATGTTATAAAATTATTGGAAAGAAAAGGTGCGAATTTAAATCATAAAGATAATTATAATTTTGGTATCTTTCATTGGCAGAAGGATCCGAAAATTACAGAATATTTAATAAAAAATGATGTTGATATACATTCATATAATAGCATTTATGAACCAAAAAGTGAAAGAATCTACTCAAATAGAAATAGAATGTTAATAGAGGGAGGATATGATCCTTATAATGAAAAGTATATCACTATTCCAGGATATTTCTTACAAAGAGATTTTGAAACAATTTATACATATGTAAAATTAAGATTGGAATATTTTCCTCAATATATAAATTCATTTGATTTATTTTGTGAAAGTATTCTTTTTAAAAGCTTTTTGAGTCAAAAAGAGATAGAATTATATATCAGTGGTGGTGAAAATGTAAATTTTTCAAATCTATTAGGAATGACACCAATATTCATACATCATGATAGAGATATAATTAATAAACTGATTAGTAATGGAGCAGATTTAGAATATAAAAATAATATAGGAAATACACCACTTAATTATCATAAAACAAAGAATAATTTAATTGTAGCAAAATTAATAAACATAAATTTATCAGCAAAGAAGATTCAGAGAAATTGGAAAAGATGGCTTTTTAAAAAGAATTTAATACCTTTTAAAAATTATTTACAGAAAAAAGAATTCTTACAAGAATTGTATTATAAACCACCAATAAATGATAGTGATAATTATGTATATTTTAAAGGAGGATTAGGATATAGAGAAGCATTAAAAGAATTTACTCTTCTTTCTTCTCTTCAGGAGTCTTATCATCGGTGATTTATACTTTAACATCTTCTTCTTTGACTTCTTCTTTGACTTCATCTTTAACTTCATCTTTCACTTCTTCTTTGACTTCATCTTTAACTTCATCTTTAACTTCATCTTTAACTTCATCATTAACTTCATCTTTAACTTCATCTTTCTTTTTAGGAGGGTCAACCATACCAGAAAATAATTGAGAAATTAGTTTCATTGGATCACCACCCGGACCACCTTGACCTCCTAAACCACCTAAACCACCTAAACCGCCTAAACCAGCAAGTGCTTTCATTGGGTCTTCATCATCGCCTTCATCATCTTCATCACTTTCATCATCAGGAACATCTTCTAACTGACATACGACTCTATCTCTATTCATATCATCGCCGGGGCAATACGTATATGTTAAGCTTTCCATAGCATCACGAAGAATATCTCTGTCAAATGGGAAACAAAATCCTTCTTTCATCATTTTAAGAATAGCTTCAATCATTTCATCATAAGTAGTAATTTTAAGTTTATTATCGGTAACAAAGGTATCAATAGATTCATATAGAGTTTCTGGTGTTACAACAGTGAACTTCATTTTATAAAAGAGTGTATATTAAATAAATGAATATTTTTACGCATTCTTATCTAAAAGTATTCCTTTATTTGTTTGGATAAAACCCTTAATATCTAGATCTCCATGATGAACTTTAATATGACATTCTTCACATAGAGGTATTAAATTATGTTTTTTATTCTTATGAAAATGTTCAATCATGCCATTTTCATCAGCTGTATTTTGTTCTTTCATGTGATGAGTATGTTCTGCGTTCTTTTTACAAACAGCGCATAAATCCATATATACTTCAGAATTATATCTGGATCTTTTAGGATTAATTAATTTAGGTGATGTATCTGTTAAATTAAATTGTATTTCTCTAGCCGTAGAGATAAAATCATTACCCATATCCATCGCTTTACAAACTTCTAAACCATAAATAGCTGGCCCACTCCCTTCTTCTAATTTACGATCATATATCAAAAGATCTTTATCTTCATCATAATGAATTTTTAAATGATGAATATTTAGATTTTCTAAATTCTGGATAATAGGTAAATTTGTTAAACCATGTAAATGTGATGTGAAAATAAATGAACATTTGAGATCACATAAATGCTTTAATCCCGAACCAATAATAGACATAGCCGAAATATTTTCAGTTCCTGAACAAAGTTCATCACCTAAGACTAAAGAATTCTTATTCGCGCGTTTGAGAATACTTCTTAATTCAGTCATCTCAACAACAAAGGATGATTGTCCTCTGAATATATTATCATTACCTAAAATTCTTGTAAAAAGTTGTGTATATGGTGTAAATGAATACTCCGAACAAGGTACAAAAAGACCAGCTTGTGCCATTACTAATGCTAATCCAACTGATTTCATAAGAGTAGATTTTCCACAAGCATTTGTTCCAAATAAAAGAATTCCTTCTTCATTTAGTGAAACATCATTAGGAATATATTCAGTATCATTATTTATTCTTTCTACTATTGGATGTCTTAGATCCTTCGCAATAAAAGAACTCTTATCAGATTTATTTATATTTGGTTTAGTGTAATTGTTTTCGAGAGATACTTTCGCAAAAGTAGAATAAAGATCTAATTGTGATAAGTACTGAACAAATGTATCATAATCTTCTTTAAAATCTTTGAATAAGTGATGAATTGTTTGTAGATATTTTTCTTTATTATAAGAAATGAGTTTCCTGGAAGATGAAATAATTCTATTTGAGAATATTTCTATTTCATTTACAGATGGGTTTTCATTATGAAATACAATAGTAGAATTGCTTCGTAAATCTTTAACAAATATTTCATCAATATCTTTTTTTAAGAATTCATTACCAGATTTATCTTTAAAAGAAATCATACGATTGGATAAATTCTTTAATCTACTTTTGAGAGTTTTTCCTCTATTTTTGGTTAATATAAGATGCCAATCATTTATTTCATTATATTCTACTTTAATTGGTGATTCAGCCTTTTTATCAACATATTTGGAAAGTTCTTTTGCGATACATTCTAAATATTCTTTATTCTTATTTATGATAGAATCTAGTTCATCAATTTCAGGATAAATATTTTTAATAAAGATAGATCGTTCGATCTGATTCATTTGAGGATATCTTTCTAAATCGTCAATTAAAAAGATCTTTTCATAAACATTTATCATATCTTTTAATTTTTGGATATTAGATTCATGAAGCTCTAAAAATTTAGAAATATCAGAATCATTTATAAGATTTAGGAAATCATATGTTTTAATGATAGTCAAATAGGAATTATGTAGTGAATAAAATTCTGAAGGATTAATAGTAGACAAAGATATTTTACGATGTAATCTCTCTATATCGAGAATAGATGATAAATATTCGCGAATAGATAAATAAATATAAATATTTTCATTCTTCTTTAGAAAAGCTTCTAAGAATTCATATCTTTGTTGTATTTCTTGAGTATCAATGCTAGGTGAAAGAATTCTTTCTTTACACAATCTCCTACCGGGAGCTGATAAACATTTATTGACGATAGATAAGAGTGAATCATTCTTGCCTTTATAAAAAGAATAATTATCACAAATATTGAGTTGTCTTATACAATTATTAGTCAAGACAAGATAATTAGTTTCTTCAATTCTTTGGGGATAAAAGATATTCATAATATTATTTATTTTGTGTTCATAAACAAACTGAATCATAAGAATATATGATAGCAAGAGTTCTTTTTCTCGTTCCATATCAAGATATTCTATTGGAGAGAGCATATCAGTATCTTTAAAAACTTTAGCTAAGAATTCATTTTGATAAGAGATCTTAAAAATTTCCGGGAAAATATTAGTATTATTGTGAATAATATGTTCATCAATATCCCACATTTGTGATAGTTCTTGTAGAGTAAATTTAAGTTCATCGCTATAATGAACAATACATTCACTCGGATTGTAATATTGCATTAAACGATATGTTTCATCTTTCCACATTCCTGGATCTTGTTTTAGAGTAACAATTGAGTGAACATAATTTTTACCAGTAGATAAATGAATTGCTGAAAATCCAATAGAATAAATTCTTTTATCAGAACTCTTTATCTGAAATGAATCAATATAAACGGAAACAAGATGATTAGTATCACAAGGATTGTAAGCATCTATAACAGTTCCTGGGCTAAGAATTTCTGTAACTTTTCTTTCAGGATTAGGAGGTTTAGTTACTTGTTCAATCAGAATAATTGAGTAACCTTCATTAAGAAGTTTATCTCTATATTTTCCCATAGAATGAGATGGAAAACCAGCCATTAGAGGATTATGAATAGTAGCTTCTTTAATCTTTTTATTTTTTCG
>MDTA01020043.1_pt1 | contig 23819 bp, 21 predicted proteins | sample 811151 | NCBI WGS metagenome assembly MDTA01 (sample SAMN05326648, study PRJNA326480) | marine metagenome | isolation source: seawater | place: Indian Ocean: South | collected 2010
GCAACCTTCGACGCCTGCATCCCTGCAATGTTTTCCCAGGGCCTTTACGAAATACTCTGGTTCCATGATGCCTCTAACGCCTGCAGCATGCGCGCCCATGAAATGCAGCCGAAGGCGCAAAGTAATGGGTGTCGCCGTGCCTGCAATGGTTATGCTTTATTGATCCACAATACCATGTTCAAAAAGATACTCTCTCCCTTCCGGGGTAAGTCTTATTCGAGAAGGGAAGTTCCGAACTGTAGCCAGCAGGCCTGCTTGTTTAGCTTCCAATAAGTACTTCTCTGAGGTAATTCTATGCATACTCAACTCACTGAGAAAGTTGTGAAAATGGATATAAGAAGCCGACGTCTTGTTATAGCAGCGCGCAACAGCTTTCATGACCTCTTTTATCCCATCAGAACTCCTATCCGGGGCAGAGTTCTCCATTGGCTTAAAAGGATTCGAGCCTATCTCAGGTTTTTCAAACAGGGGTGCGTCAAGCAAGTGCCGCAATAATTCATCAAGGCTAAACTCAAGTTCATCATCATTAGAAAAATTTACAAACAGCTTCGTGCGCAGAAAAGTTGGAGTGTTGTGCGTGCCAGCTGGCTGCCGAATAATCGGTATGACTTTTGCGCTATCAATTTTTGAGAGTAGGTTTGAGGTCAAGATCATTTTCTCGTACCCAACTCCACCTTCTCCAGCATTAGCCTTTTCCACATAGCGGTTTGAGCAGATCATCAGGACATATTGTGCTGACTCCAGCTGTGTTTCCATAAAATGAGGAAGGTCGTCTCCTGGCTTCAGATCCCATTGATCAAGAACTGCATCAATACCTCGATTCCGCAAAGTAGTCGCAAAATCTAGTACCCATCTCTTATGTTCAGCGGAGTCATGAGAATAGGAAACAAATACTCTCGGTGGATTCATTGCAAAACCTCAAGAACACCCATTGACTGCGATCCAGTTAAGTTTTCGGGCATAAAAGCTAATTATACGAACCCGTTCGTATAACACGCATTCGTATAACTCCAAAGCTCGAAGCCCATCTCAAACCCCAGCTTCACCAATAAAATCAGCAGATTACCTGAAGCCACCACGGCTACCGCCGGAGTTATACGCCCGTGTTCGAGCCACCCCTGCTCCATGTTGGGGGCGTATAACTCCCCCCGCCCTGCTTTTCCTTTTCAAACTTATCAGAAGGTTAGCAACAATTTCCGGAGCCTGCCCGGGGTTTTGCGAACGCGTTCGTATAACTCCGACTTTTCAAGCCGGTTTTTGCTGTAACGCGCGGCCCAGGGAATGGAAGTAGGTTCGGAAGGCGGCGTTTATCCGGTCCCGCTGTTCGCCCTGTGGGTAAAGCCCCAGGCGGGCTTCTTCACTCTCTTTGGTGCCCTTCACCAAAAAGGCGTTCTTCACTGCAGCGTCCTGGATGAAGGCTTCGAAGGCTCGGGCACAGAGTTCTTCTGGCTGGCTGTAGTAGTGCATGCCGGCGGCTTTGTCGGCTTTTGCGGAGTTCCGGAACAGAGGGCTGGGGTTCTGGCCGGTGTCGTCCAGCAGGATGGCCTGGTAACAGGCTTGCAGGCGCTGGTTCAGCGGGTGCTGGATGGCGTCCTGGCGGGTGAGCCATTGGCGGGAGGCGAACTGGCCCCGGGGTATATTGGGGAACAGTTTGTCGCCGATGTAGTGGTCGAAGGCATGAAACCATTCGTGGGCGATGCTGCCGGGGCCGGCGTTTTTGGCCAGGGCGAAGCTGCGGGTGGCGGGGGTGTAATGGGCAGACACCCCGGGGCGGCCGCCAATGCCGTATTGCAAAGCCAAAGTGCCACGCAGGGAGATCAGGCTTTCTGTGCCGCCGAGGATGGTCATCAGGTCGCACAGGGCATCGTAGAACAGGGCGGCACTGCGCTGTTTTTCAGGCTCGGTCACCCAGCGGCCAATCTCGACGGATCGAAACTGGAACCGCCGGCGCACGTCTAAAAAGCTGACCGGCGCCCCGGCGCGGTGGTCGGGGCCGGTTCTGTAGAAGGGTCTGGGCATGGCGGCATTGTACGAAGGCGCGGGCGGCTTGTCTCAGTTCAGGTGCTGCCGTTGGCGGCCTGCACCCGGTTGGCGCATTCGCCGCCGGTTTCCAGGTCCGTCAGGTTGCTGAGTGTTGTGTGGGCAATGCTTTCCAGGGCGTTACGGGTAAAAAACGCCTGGTGGCCGGTGATGACCACATTCGGGAATGTGAGCAAACGGGCGAACACGTCGTCTTTCAGCACGATATTGGAGAGATCTTCGAAGAACAGGTCGCTTTCTTCCTCATACACATCCAGCCCCAGGTAGCCCACCTGGCCGGATTTCAGGCCTTCGATGATGGCGGCGGTATCCACCATGGCGCCCCGGCTGGTGTTGATCAGCATCACGCCTTTTTTCATTTTGGCCACGGCTGCGGCATCAATCAGGTGATGGGTGTCCGGGGTGAGCGGGCAATGCAGGGTCACAATGTCGGCTTCCCGGAACAGTTCGTCCAGGCTCACATATTCCGCGCCCAGCGTTTGCGCCTCCGGGTTGGCGTGCAGGTCGTAACACAGCACGCGGCAGCCGAACCCGCGCATGATGCGCACCACTTCCACACCAATCTGGCCGGTGCCCACCACACCCACGGTGCGGCCCCGCAGATCGAACCCCAGCAGGCCGTCGAGCGCAAAGTTGCCATCACGAATGCGGTGGTAGGCCCGGTGGATCTGCCGGTTCAGGGTCAGGATCAGGGCGGCGGTGTGTTCGGCCACCGCATAGGGGGAATACGCCGGTACCCGCACCACGGCGATGCCCAGGCGTTCGGCGGCTTTCAGGTCGACGTTATTGAAACCGGCACAGCGCAGGGCCACGGCCCGGGTGCCGCCGGCGGCCAGCTGTTCCAGTACCTTCGCGTCCACCTGGTCGTTCACGAACACGCATACCGCGTCGAAGCCTTTGGCCAGCGCCGCAGTGGCCGCATTCAGGCGTGGTTCCAGGAACACCAGTTCATGCTGGTGGCTGGCCTGGTTCGCCTGTGACAGAAACTGTTCGTCGTAGGGTTTGGTGCTGAAAACCGCCACTTTCATGGGATTGGCCTCATCCGGTCTGGGTGGGTACGGGGTTCTTCAAACATAAATCAAATACCCGGCAGCGAGCCACCGCAATTTTGTTCAATACCGGTTAAATGTCTCCGTGCACACTGGGCGCCTCCGTTGGTTCACAGAGTGCTGATGCTATGAGTTTGTCTATTATCCTGCCGATGTCGGCCTTCGCCCTGGTGGCTTCGGTATCGCCGGGGCCGGTCAATCTGGTGTGCCTGAGCAGTGGCACGCGCTACCCGGTGTCTCAGGGCCTGGTGTTTGTCACCGGGGCCACTCTGGGGTTTATCGCGCTGTTTATGGCGGTGGGCCTGGGCCTGAATTCGCTGTTGGAACATGCGCCCGGGTTCGAGCGCTGGTTGAGCTGGGCTGGCGTCGCCTTCCTTCTGTACTTGAGCTACCAGCTAGCCACCGCTGATGGCCATCTCAGCGAGGGTGAGGCACGCCCGGCCCCCGGCTTTGTCACCGGCGCCCTGATGCAGTGGCTGAACCCCAAGGCCTGGCTTGCTTCGGTGGCGGGTATCAGCGCGTTTACCGAGGGCGGCGACAGCACCCTGCTCTGGCTATTTGCGGGGCTGTATCTGCCCATCTGCTGGCTGTCGCTGGCCAGTTGGGTGTATGTCGGGGTCGGGCTTCGCCGGCTGGTGCAGCAGCCGCGAATCCTGCGCGGGTTCAACCGGGTTCTGGCGCTGTTACTTGCCGGAAGTTGCGTGTTCCTGTTGCTGGACTGACGGCTGGCGATACTGGTTCGGGGTGGCCGCCACCACGCGTTTGAAGGTTCTCTGGAAATGCGCCTGGTCGGCAAAGCCGGCGTTGAGGGCCGCGTCGGCAATACTCACGCCGCGTTTCAGTTCGCTCTGGCCGTGCTGTATGCGGCGGTTGATCAGGTAGGCGTGGGGCGTTAACCCGTAGCTTTGCCGAAACGCCCGCACCAGATGCCCCGGGCTGTAGCCACTGAGCCGGCACAGGTCGTCCAGCGATACCTCGTCGGTACAGTGGCTGTCCAGGTACTCAGCCACCGCGGCCAGGGTGCCAGAGGGGCGCGGAATGCCCCGGGCCGGCGCTTCCGCCAGGCTCTGCATCAGGTCCAGCAGATACTCGGCAACCCGGCTCTGCTTTTCCAGCAGGTCCCGGCCCGGGTCCAGCAGGCAATCGGCCATGGTGCAGTAGTCCTGGTACTGGCGGGGGTCGGTGATCACTGCCGTTTCCAGGTCCTGCCAGTCTTCGCTGGGCAGCAGGCCCGCCTCAAATCTGAGCCGGGTCAGCCAGGCGGTATCCACATACAGCATCAGATACGCCCAGGGCTGGTTATCAATGGGGTTGCAGGCGTGGGGCCATTCCGGGTTCATCAACACCAGCGTGCCGGCGCTCACGTGGTGCTGGTCGCTGCGGTACAGGAACGTGCTTTCACCGCCGGTGATGGCCCCGATCGACCAGTGCCGATGCGTGTGCAGGGCATAACAGACCTCGCGCCCATCCTCGACTTTGCGCAGTTCCACATGGGGCATGCGGGCGTCGCGCCAGAAGATGGGTGTGCGAGGGTCGGTCATGGTGGTTGCCTCAAAGCAAATCGGCCAGGCCAGTGCGTATGGCACTAGCCTAGCAGAATCTTACCACTCCAGCTGCGCGCCGGTCTGATACTCAATCACCCGGGTTTCAAAGAAGTTCTTCTCCTTGCGCAGGGTGGCCTGCTCGTCCAGCCAGGGCGATACGTTCTTCGCCCCCGGGAACGGTTCTTCCAGGCCCACGGTGCGGGCCCGGCGGTTGGCCACAAAGCGGAACTGTTCGCTGTGGTATTCCGCCGAGTAACCCAGGATCGGGTCCCGCAGCACGTAGTTGGCGTAAGCCATTTCCGCGGCTTCGGATTCGTCCCACATCTCACGCACCGCTTTCGGGTCCAGGGTGATTTTCTCTTCCTCGAGAATCTGGTTCACCACTTTCAGGCCGAAGGAGAAGTGCATGGCTTCGTCCCGCAGGATGTACTGCAACTGTTCACCGGTGCCCCGCATCAGGCCACGGCGCTGCAGGGCGAAGATGGGGCTGAAGCCGTTGTAGAACCAGCAGCCTTCGAACACAGCGGCGAAGAACAGGTAGGACATCACGAAGTCCTGCAGCTCGTCCGGGTTGCGCAGGTTCATGTCGGAGCGCATGGCGGCGTCCAGCCGGCGGTTGGCCAGCTGGATTTTGCCGTTGATCTCCGGCACCACGCGGTAGCGGTTGTAGATCTCGCTCTGGTCCAGGTTCAGGGTTTCGATGCAGTGCTGGTAGGTCCAGGTGTGCAGCGCTTCCTCGTACACCTGGCGGGCCTGGTAGATCTGCAGTTCCGGCGCACTCATCTTCTCCATCACCGCCAGGCCGATGTTGCGCATGGCAAGGATGTCGGAGGTGGTCAGGTACGCCAGCACGTTCTCGTACACGTGTTTTTCCGCCGGCGTCAGCCGGTGGTGGTAGTCGTGAACGTCCTGCGCCATGTTCACGTCCAGCGGCGTCCAGTGGTTCTTGTTGGCATTCATGAAGTACTCCCAGGCCCAGGGGTACTTGAACGGTGCCAACTGGTTGATGTCGGTCTCGCCGTTAATCACCCGCTTGTCGTCGACATTCACGGGCGCCGGGCCGTCGGTGGCGGCGGCAGCGGTTTGCGCTTTTGGTTCGTCGTCCCAGTCCAGCATGTGGGTGCCTCCCAAATAAGTAAATGGTTACTGACAAGCTTCGCAGTCGGGATTGTCGATGCTGCACACCTGCGGCTGTGGCGCCGACACCGGAGCGGTCTTCTCGGCGCCGGTGGCGCCCAGGGAGCGCAGGTAGTATGTGGTTTTGAGGCCACGCTCCCACGCCAGCTGATACAGGGCATCCAGCTTCTTGCCGCTGGGTTCAGCCATGTACAGGTTCAGGCTCTGGGCCTGGTCCAGCCATTTCTGGCGTCGGGCCGCCGCTTCAACCAGCCAGCGCGGGTCAATCTCGAATGCGGTGGCGTAGCGGGCCTTGAGCTCCGCGGGGATGCGGTCGATCTGCTGCACGCTGCCGTCGAAGTATTTCAGGTCGTTCACCATCACGTTGTCCCACAGGCCTTCGGCCTTGAGATCACGCACCAGCGAGGGGTTCACTACTGTGAACTCGCCAGACAGGTTCGATTTCACGAACAGGTTCTGGTACGCCGGTTCGATGGACTGGGACACGCCCACGATGTTGGAAATGGTCGCGGTCGGGGCAATGGCCATCACGTTACTGTTGCGCATGCCGTTTTTGGCAATCAGCTCCCGCACCGGGGTCCAGTCGAGGCGGCTGTTGGTATTGAGCGACAGGTCGCCATCCCGGCGGTTGTCTTTCAGCAGGCCCACCGAATCCATCGGCAGGATGCCCTGGCTCCACAGCGAGCCTTCGTAGGTGTCGTAGGCGCCCCGCTCACCCGCCAGCGTGGCGGAGGCACGCAACGCGAAGTAGCTGAGTTGCTCCATGGCAACGTCGGCAAATTCCACCGCTTCCGGGCTGGAGTACGGCAGGCCCAGCTGGTACAGGGCGTCCTGGAAGCCCATCAGGCCCAGGCCCACCGGGCGATGCTTCAGGTTGGAATTACGCGCCTGGGGCACGGCGTAGAAGTTAATGTCGATGACGTTATCGAGCATGCGCACGGCGGTGTTCACGGTGCGTTCCAGGCGCGTGACGTCCAGCTCGCCGTCCTTGATGTGGGCAGCCAGGTTCACCGAGCCCAGGTTGCACACCGCAATCTCATCGGCGCTGGTGTTCAGGGTGATCTCGGTACACAGGTTGGAGCTGTGCACCACGCCCTGATGCTGCTGCGGGGAGCGCAGATTGCACGGGTCCTTGAAAGTGATCCAGGGGTGACCGGTCTCGAACAGCACGGTCAGCATCTTGCGCCACAGCTGTTTGGCCGGAATTTTCTTGAACAGCTTGATCTTGCCCTGCTCGGCCAGGGCTTCGTAATGCTGATAGCGCTCGCGGAAGGCGTTGCCGTACAGGTCGTGCAGGTCTGGCACATCGCTGGGGGAGAACAGGGTCCAGTCGCGGTCTTCGCGCATGCGTTCGATCAGCAGATCCGGCACCCAGTTGGCGGTGTTCATGTCGTGGGTACGGCGGCGCTCATCGCCGGTGTTCTTGCGCAGTTCCAGGAACTCTTCGATGTCCAGGTGCCAGCTTTCCAGATAGGCACAGACCGCGCCCTTGCGCTTGCCGCCCTGGTTCACGGCCACGGCGGTGTCGTTGACCACTTTCAGGAACGGCACCACGCCCTGGCTCTGGCCATTGGTACCCTTGATGTGGGAGCCCAGGGCCCGCACCGGCGTCCAGTCGTTGCCCAGACCACCGGCCCATTTGGACAGCAGGGCGTTATCGCGAATGGCCCCGTAGATGCCCTCCAGGTCGTCGCCCACCGTGGTCAGATAGCAGGACGACAACTGGGAGTGCCGGGTGCCGCTGTTGAACAGCGTGGGCGTGCTGGCCATGTAATCGAAGCTGGACAGCAGCTCATAGAATTCGATAGCGCGGGCGTTTGGGTCGTCCTCACGCAGTGCCAGGCCCATGGCCACCCGCATGAAGAACACCTGGGGCAGTTCCAGGCGGGCTTTGTTCCAGTGCAGGAAGTAACGGTCGTACAGGGTTTGCAGGCCCAGGAAGCCGAACTGGAGGTCGCGCTGCGGTTTCAGGGCGTTGCCAAGGCGTTCCAGGTCAAAGGCTGCCAAGGCTTCGTCCAGCAGTTCGTAGCGGATACCGGCGTGAACAAAGGCGCTCAGGGCCTGTGGATAAATCTCTGCCAGCGGAAGACTGCGGGGCAGGTCCAGGGCTTCCGCTGTTTCCAGCCGGAGTTGTTCCAGCAGCAGGCGGGCGGTTACGGCACTGTAGTCGGGTTCCCGTTCAATGCGACCCCGGGCAGTCATGATCAGGGCAGACAGCACTTCGGTCTCTTCGATGCCGTCGTAAAGGTTGCGCAGGGCGTCTTCCACCAGCGAATCACCGTTTATGCCGTCCAGGCCGGTGGCGGCCTGTTCCACCTGCTGCTTCATCAGACCCAGGTCCAGCGGGGCGATGCTGCCATCGGCTTTTTTCACGGTCAGATGCGGGTGCGCTTCCACCGGCTCGTCCACGGCGCGCTGGCGGGCGTGTTCTTCACGGTACAGCACGTAGGCCCGGGCCACTTTCTGTTCTTCGGCCCGCATCAGGGCCAGTTCCACCTGGTCCTGGATGTCTTCGATGTGCACCTTGCCACCAGCTTTGAGGCGGCGGCTGATGGCCTGCACTACCTGTTCGGTAACCCGGTGCACGGCGTCGTTGATGCGAGCGGAACCGGCTGCCTGGTCCCCTTCCACCGCCAGGAAGGCTTTGGTCACCGCGACACTGATCTTGGCCGGGTTGAAACTCACCAGAGTGCCGTTTCGTTTGATAACTTGCAGGGATTGGGTATCGGTCGCGGGGGCCGGGGGTTCGGCAATGGCAGTGGCTGTCATGGTGCTCTCCTGAATTCGCGTTGGTTCCGTTTCACCCTCGCGAACGCAGTGGCACACCTTGCCCAGAATACGGGCAGGCCTGACCAATCTGCTCACCCTTGAATCGCGAAGGTGCAGTCCAGAAACCCATGGGGGGCTTCTGATCCCTGGCAGGTCTTCGGACTCAGGGGCGTGAACCTTTCAGCTCTGCCTAACGTGGCGACTTCCCGGCTTGCGCCAGTGTCATCTTGCCACGCTCGTTCCCCAATACCGCTGCGCGTCAGTTCCGGATTCTCACCGGATTCCCGACTACCCTGTGATCAAGATGATCAGAGTTTGATCACAATATATGGTAGTTAACCAAGGACTTGGTCACTATATAGGGCCGAATACGCCAAGACAAGGCACTTTTTGCAACAGAGCCTGTCCATCTCCAGACCACCGGATTTGAGGAATGAATGTGAGAATTTCGCTGCTTTTGGCCAGTACCCTGACGCTCGGTCTCGCCGCCAGCCCGGTGTGGGCAGAAACAGACCGGCTAACCCGGTTCTCCACCATGACCTCACTGGAGGACGGCTGGGAGCCCCTGACCTTTCCGAACATCGAGACACATACCCGCTACACCCTGGACACGGACGACGGCCAGCAGGTGGTCCGTGCCGACGCAGACGACAGCGCCTCCGGGCTGATTGCCCGTGTTGAGCTGGTGCCCGGCGATTCGCTCACGTTGTCATGGCGCTGGAAGGTGTCGAACATCTACGAAGCCGGCAACGCCCGCGAAAAGTCCGGTGATGACTACCCAGCCCGCATCTACGTCGCCTTTGAGTTTCAGCCGGACAAGGCCGGCTTTTTTGAACGGGCCAAGCGCAAGACCGTGGAAGTGCTGTTCGGCGAGACCCTGCCCGGCAACGCCCTGAACTACATCTGGGCCAATCAGCTACCAGAGCAGAGCATGGTCGCCAACGCCTACACCGACAAAACCATGATGATTGCCGTCAACTCCGGGCCGTCGCGGGTGGGCGAATGGGTGACTGTTACCCGGGACCTGGTGGCAGATTACCGGCAGGCCTTCGACGAAGAACCGCCCGCCATTGTGGGCGTGGCCATCATGACCGACGCCGACAACACCCGCGAGCAGGCCACGGCCTGGTATGGTGATCTGACTCTTTTGAAATAGCCTCCCAGCAAGACTGACTGCGGGAGTACTCCGACCACCGGATTTACCGGTACTACTCCGGAAATCCAGGCACCAAATAGGTTTTCTGAAACCGTCGCACCGGCGGTACTTCGCCCTTGTCGGCCAGGCGCAGGTAAGCGTCGTCAAAGGCCTCACGCAGAATGGCCGCACGCGGATTGGCCAGGGAAAACAGCCAGGCGCCGTTGCGGCTACGCATTTCCGATTCGCGAATCTCGGCACCTGTCGTCCGTCTCAGGGTTTCCTGCACCGGTTGCCGGTAGTCCAGCAGGTAATCGCCGCGATGACGCTTGAGCATGTTGAGCCCGGACCGATGGTTCGGTGCTTCGGTAATCCGGATATCGGGCTGGGAGGTCAGCCAGTCTCTGAGGCCGGCGTAGGTATAGCCGCCGATCAGAATCACGGTTTTGTTGCGCAGGCGATCCATATGATCCACCGGCGGCACGCCTTCGAGAAACCAGGCACTGAGTTCCACCGGAATCGGGCTGATCCAGCTTTCGAGAATGTCGTCTTTTAAAGCGGGAATGTCGGTTAGCCCCATCCACAAATCGATCGTGCCGTTTTTCAGATAGAGGTAGGTGCGTGCCACCGGCAGGTAGATAAACTCCAGTTGGTAACCCGCCTCTGCCGCCACCTTGCGGGTGATGTCCACAAACTCTCCGGCAGGCTCGCCCCTGTCATCCCGATAAGTGACCGGCGGAAACTCGACATAAGCAACCCGTATGGTTTTATCGACAATAGCCTCCGCCTCTGAGGCACGGACAGCGGTGGGATAGAACAAATAGGAGAAAACCAGAACAAGAAAAAGCGCCATCAGACAGGCGCGCGAAAGGATCGATTGGGGTTGTTGGCAACTGCGCATGTATACCGCTTTTCTTTTATCTGTTTACCTGAAGGTTAACAGATCCTATGAAAACTGTGCGGTGAAATATGCAAAACCATGACTCAGAACGCGTGGGTGACCATGTACAGACCGACGCCCCCCATCACGATGGTGTAAGGCAACGCCATGATCACCATGCGCCCGTAGGACAAACGCACCAGAGGTGCAATGGCTGAGGTCAGCAGGAACAGGAATGCCGCCTGGCCATTGGGTGTGGCTACGCTCGGCAGGTTGGTACCGGTATTGATGGCTACGGCCAGGGTCTGGAAGTGCTCGTAGCTGATGCTGCCGGCGTCCAGCGCCTGTTTCACTTCGCTGATGTAGACGGTCGCCACAAACACGTTGTCGCTGATCATCGACAACAGCCCGTTGGCAATGAAGAACATGCCCGGCTGCTGGCCTTCAGGCAGCGCCAGTACGTAATCAATGATCGGTTTGAACAGGTGCTGCTCGTGAATCACCGCCACCACGGCGAAAAACACCACCAGCAATGAGGTAAAGGGCAGGGATTCCTGGAACGCCTTGCCAATCTGGTGTTCGTCCGTCACGCCGGTAAAGGAGGTAATCAGGATAATCACCAGCAGGCCAATCAATCCTACTTCGGCGATGTGGAATGCCAGACCAAACACCAGAATGACCGCGGCCACCGCCTGAATCCAGAGCGCCGCCTGATCAGACTTGGTGCGCCGAGCCTTTTCATTGTCAGCGAACTCTTCCAACACCCGTCGCACCGGCTTGGGCAGTCGACCGCCATAGCCAAACCAGCGTAGTTTCTCCAGCGCCCAGCACGTGGCCAGACCGGCGAACAAAACCGGAATACTCACCGGTGCCATGTGCAGGAAAAAGCCGGCGAAATCCCAGCCAACCACCTTGGCAATCAGCAGGTTCTGGGGCTCACCCACCATGGTGGCGACGCCACCCAGGGCGGTACCGATCGCCCCGTGCATCAGCAGACTGCGGAGAAAGGCACGGAAGTTTTCCAGATCTTCCCGGTGCAGCTCAATCACTTCGTCGTCGCTGTTGGTGTTGTGGTCTTTCTGCTGGTAGCCCTTGCCGGATGCCACCTTGTGGTAGACCGAGAAGAAACCTACCGCAACGCTGATGATGACGGCGGTGACGGTCAGGGCATCGAGAAACGCTGACAACACTGCCGCAGCGCTACAGAACAGCAGAGACAACGCCGACTTGGACCGCACCCCCACCAGAATCTGGGTGAAGGTCACCAGCAGCAGCTCTTTCATGAAGTAAATACCCGCCACCATGAACATCAGCAGCAGGATGACCGGGAAATTGGTCAGAACCTCATGGTACACCGCATCCGCGGACGTCAGCCCGATCAGCAGGGCCTCCACCGCCAGCAAGCCCCCCGGGAGCAGTGGGTAGCATTTCAGCGCCATTGCCAGGGTAAAAATGAACTCGCCGATCAGCAGCCAGCCTGCAACGCCCGGCCCAAGCACGTACATCACGACAGGATTGGCAATCAGGAATAGCAGAATAACCTGCTTGTACCAGACGGGTGCCTTGCCAAGAAAATTATGGGTGAAGCCAGCAATTACGGTGTTGGGCATTACACAATTCTTCTGAAGATGACTGCCGGAGAAGTATGCGGCATGAAGCCGTTATCTTCCTTGATATTTGTGCCCGGGGTAATGGCCCGAAGGTGGTAGAAAGGCCCACATTCAGGTGTAGGCGGGGCGTACCCCTGGCAGGGCGCCTAGTTTACCGGGAATTGGTCAACGACGCGAGTTATCCAGCGGCGGCCCTCCGCCTTTGCCAGCAACCTTGCGGGAAGCAAGTATTCACCAACAATTTGATAAAGATCATCCCAAAGAACTATATGTCGCCAAGTTACACACAGTAAAATAGGCCGCTTTCCAGCAATACGATGTCGGCATGAAACACTCTCTGGTCCGGGTATTCCGGGCACTTCCCGTTGTTCTGATCCTGATGCTCAACCCGGCACCCGACGCTGCGGCTCAGGAACGCACGCTGGCCTATCTGGTTCCCGACATTCGTATCACGTTCTGGGACATCATGGCCCGGGGCATTCAACAGAAGGCTACTGAACTGGGCTATGAGCTATCGGTGCACAGCGCCGACAACCTGGCCCGACGAGAACTGGAAGCGACCGTTGCCGCGATTGACTCCGGCGTTGACGGCATCATCCTCTCCCCCACCCAATCCTCCGCCGCCGTCACGGTTCTCAAGCTTGCAGAACAAGCCGGTATTCCAGTGGTGATTTCAGATATTGGCGCCAAGTCGGACAACTATGTGAGCTATATCGAATCCGACAATGACCAGGGCGCCTACGATCTGGGCGAACTGCTGGTTGCCGCTCTGGACGAGAAAGGCTGGATGGACGGGACGGTGGGGATTGTCGCCATTCCCCAGAAGCGAGCCAACGGCAAGGCCCGGACCGAAGGTTTTATGCGGGCCCTGGAGGAGCATGGTGTCAGCACCGCCGGCATCTACCAGCAAGCGGACTTTTCCTACCACGAGACCTACGAATTCAGTCGACGTCTGATTCAGGACAATCCGCAGCTCCGAGCCATCTGGTTACAGGGCTCCAATCAATACCGGGGCGCGCTGGATGCCATTTGGGAATCCGGCAAAACCGGCCAGATCCTGCTGATCTGCTTTGACGCCGAGCCCGAGTTTCTGGCCATGATCCGTTCTGGCGACCTCGTGGCGGCCGGGATGCAGCAGCCATTCCTGATGGGCGAAACCGCCGTGGAGGCAATGCATCGGCACCTGTCGGGTGCACCGGTTGAAAAGGTCCAGCGGCTGCCGGTGTTACCGGTACACCGAAGTAATCTGGAGCAACTCCTGCCGACCATTCAGCGCAACGTTCTGGGTAACCGGTCGCAACCATGATGAAACAAGTGGCCGCAAACACCTCTGGTTACCCCTCGTTACTGGGCCGCACTACGTCTCTGGTAGTGGCCGTTATCGCGGGCGTATTTCTGTTGCATGCGGTGTATGTTTACAGCACCGCCCGGGCAGAGATTACGGCGGGCATCGAACAGGATGTCCACGAGAGTCTTGAACGTCTGAGCCGGAGCATTGCCCCATTTATCGAATCCTACTCGGTGCACGAATACGAAAGCCTGATTGCCACCGAGATGGCCCTGAAACAACACTTCGCGGTGATACTCGAAGACTATGAGATGGGCCGGATTCTCGGCCAGCCCTACTACCTGTATGGCCAACTGCGGCAACAGAACGGCCAATACAGATTGTTCCAGGAACGCACCCAACCGGTTCAGCATGAGCTTGCCCAAGCGTTTTACCAAGCCAGTGCGCCCATAGTGGGCGGCAACGATGAAGTACTGGGTACAATCCGGATCTACGCCGCGGATGACCTGCTGGTGGCAAAGTTGGAGCGGGTAGTGCTTGAGGAACTGCTGACGGTACTGGCCCTTGCGCTCACCCTGTCGGCTCTGCTCGGCACGGTGCTCCACCGCTCGGTTTTCCGTTCGATTGTCGCCATCGATGACGCGCTCAGGAACAAGGATGCCGAGGGTATTCCGCTACAGCCCGTGCCTCCGTTCCAGTATCGGGAGTTGGCCGTGCTGAGTGATGGCATCAACACCATGCTCGAGTCCATCAAAGCTTCACGGGAGCAACTGAAGCTGGAACGAAGTCGGCTGGAGAACATTATCAGCGGGACCCGGTCGGGTACCTGGGCGTGGAATGTCCAGACGGGAGAAACCGTCTACAACAAACGCTGGGCCGAGATCGCAGGCTATACCCTGGAGGAACTGGCGCCGGTATCGATCGACACCTGGATGAACCTGGCGCATCCGGATGATCTGCAGCGCAGCGCCGATCTGCTGGAGCGGCATTTCCGCGGCGAGCTGGCCTATTACGAATGTGAGGCCCGGATGCGACACAAGGACGGTCACTGGGTCTGGGTTCTCGACCGCGGCCAGGTGCAATCCTGGGATGACCAGGGCCAGCCCTTGCTTATGTACGGCACCCATCAGGACATTACGGAACGCAAGCGGGCGGAGGCCAGCCTGTCGATGGCAGCGGGTGTGTTTCGCCATGCCCGGGAAGGCATTGTACTGACCAGTGCACAGGGACGAATTCTGGACGTAAACGCCGCCTTCAGCGCGCTGACAGGATACGCCCGGGAACACGTTCTGGAGCAGTATTACGAGGATATCCTGGCCTCTGACCAGTACTCCCGGGATTTTCGGCATCAGGTGCTGGCATCGCTTGATGCCAAGGGAGTATGGAGTGGTGAGTACTGGATACGTTGCCAGAATGGCTCGTTGCTGCCCTCACTGATGACCATCGCGGCGGTGCGCAGCCGGGAGGGAGAGGTGGAGCATTATGTCACGCTGTTCGCGGATATTTCCCACCTCAAACAGACCGAAGAACAGCTTCGTCATATTGCCCACTACGATCCCCTGACCGGCCTTCCCAACCGGCTGCTGCTGGGGGAGCGGCTTCAGCACGCAGTCGCCTCTACCCGACGGCACGGGGATGTACTGGCTGTGGTGTTCCTGGATCTGGATGGCTTCAAGGCCGTTAATGACACCTATGGCCATGCCACCGGCGACGAACTCCTGGTCACGCTGGCCAGGCGAATGAAAGGCATCCTGAGGGAATGCGACACCGTTGCACGACTGGGTGGGGATGAGTTTGTGGTATTGCTGCCGGAGCTTTCGTCCGGGCCTGACTGCAAAACCATCCTGTCCCGACTGCTGTCGGCATTGTCGGAGCCGGTCGAACTGCTCGAACGAACCGTTCAGGTCTCTGCCAGCCTTGGCGTCAGTTTTTATCCACAGGTGCCGGACATTGATGCCGAAGTACTGCTAAGGCAAGCCGACATCGCCATGTACCAGGCCAAACAAAGAGGCAAGAATCAGGTGCGGTTCTTCAACGGTCTGGACCACACAGACGACACCAAAGCTGTGCCGGCCGGAGATCAGGAATAGCTCTGCCTTCAACCTTTTCGGAGCTGTTCTGCCAGCTTGGTCTGCAGCAGCTCGTTCTGTACTTCAAGCTCATGAATGCGCGCGTCCCGCGTACTTTTCTCCCAGACCAACCGATCCGCAAGCTGATCAATCTCGGCAGCAATGTCGGATACCTCATCGGTTCCGTGGTCATCCAGGCGTTGCAGGTAATCCCCCTGGTTCACGGACTTCAGAAAACGACGAATCCGGCGTAGGCGCCGGACCAGGTAATGACCGGCAAGCATGGAGAACAGCGCGGCCGTCAGCACCTCAAGCCCGGCGATCATCACGCTGTTCCGCTTAGCTCGGGCCATGGCCCGTTTCTGGCCGGATAAATCCAGTCCGATTTCCACCGACCCATAACCCAGTCCCGCCTGGGTAATCACCGCCTTCGCCATGTAAAGGTCCGGAAGTGCTTCGGCTCTGCGGGAACGCTCGAACGGCTGCTTCAAGCTCTCGGGAGAGCCCGCTTCCACCAACAGCCGGCCCTCGTAATCCAGAATACGGGCGAATTCGATGCCATCAGCACGCGCAGTGGCGCTGACCAGATCCTGCAGTCCCACTCGATTGCCAAGCAGCAGGTTATCAACGGCATTGGCTGCCAATACCCGGGCGATGGATTGAGCACGGCGATCCACCTCCTGGTGGATAGAGCCATCCATGAAGTGGAATACGGAGTACAACAGAACCACCAGTATCGCTACTTCAATGGTGCCGATACCAATGACCGCCTGGACTCGCAGTGACAGCTTCATACCCGGACCTCCGCAATTGCCCGAGCGGAATCCGGGGTGGGCCAGCGCGTTTTGGCATCCAGAAGCAAACCCAGATAGTCGTTGAATGACATCGGCTTGTGAGCGTAGTAGCCCTGCACCAGAACATCCCCGAATGACTCCACTTGCTGCCATTGGGACTCGTTCTCCACCCCCTCAATCACGCTCTTCATGAACGCCTGGTTGGCCATCGACACAATGGATGCCAGGAACCTGGCTTTGTTGGCATCCAGCTCAATGCCCTCAACGAAGCAACGGTCGATCTTCAGCCTGTCGACCTTGAGCTCCCGGACGTATTCCAGGGACGAGTGGCCGGTGCCGAAATCGTCCAGGGCAAAGGTAATGCCGAGACCATGCAACGCTTCAATCACATCATTGATGTTGCCAAACTCCAGAGCCGCGTTGTCCTCGGTAATCTCCATGCATAAGGCCGCCGCGGGGATACCGGGCTCGAGCAGTAGCCGTTCAACGTTTCCGATCAGCTTCATGGACAACATGGCTGGGTTGAGGTTGATCGAGAGGTTGCCGGTATACCGGAGCCCGGAATACAGCTGCCGGGTTTCCGCGGCAACCCTGCGGAACAGCCAACAACCCAGCTGTTCCCCCAGACCATAGCGCTCGCAGAGCTCTACCACGCGATTGGGCGGGATGAATCCCAGGCTCTCGTGTTCGCAGCGCAACAGGACTTCGGCCCCGGTTACAAGGTTCACGTCGGACGCACTGACGATGGGCTGATAGACCAGCCGGAGTATCAACGCACCAGGTTCCTCATTAAACAGGCTGAGCAGACCTGCGTGAATCTGGCGTTCTTCCAGTATCCGCCGGCGCAGAGCTTCTCCGTCAATGAAATAGGACTGGTTTTCCTCCGAGGCCTGGACCAATGCACGATGCGCCTGCTGATAGCGGATCTGCCAGTCACCTGCTTTTCCGGTGCAGGGCGGCGCCACGCCGAAAACGGCTGAGGCATGCCAGACGGAATCGCCAATCCGCCAGTCAAAGCGGGTCGCAGACACCAGCTGGTAGACCGAAGACTCAACGAACTCGGGCTCCAGGGGCGCCAGTAGAATCACAAACTCACTGGCCGACACCTGGATGAGCTGATCATCAGACGACAATTCGCGCTGGAGTTTACGAGCAAATGCCTGGGTAAGCGAGGTTGCGCCCTCCTGGCCATATTCACTGAGCACCAGCGTGTATTTCTGAATGGCGCAGGTAATGATGCTGACGCGAGGGTCCACGCCTCCGAGCGAATGCAAATAATGGCTGTTGGGCAACCCGGTGACCGGATCGGTCTTTGACTGCTTACGCAGGAATGCCATTCCCAGCGCCAGATAGCCGAAAACTACCGCCAAGGCGACCAGTGTCAGTATCCGGAGCTTGGCCAGCCTGTCCCGGGAGGCTTCCACGCTGCTCATCAACCGACTGGTTTCATCGCCCACAAAGTTATCGGTAACCAGCTGCATAACGTCCTGCCACTGCCGATGCCATGCCGCCATGGCGTCAGACCAGCCGGTAGGGTCTCCGGCGAGGCGTCGGGTAAGAGGGTCCTCCAGCGCCTGCAAACGGGTGAACAGATCCTGCAGGCGAGCCGCATTGTTGTCGTGTTCTCGGGTGGGCGCAGACTCCTTGCTGGTCAGGAGGTAATCGTAGCGGCTCCAGAGAACGTCGTACCTCAGGGTAACCTGAGCAGGCTCGCCGACACCGCGATCAAGCAGCGACAACTCCCTATCCAGGGCGCTTGCTTCGCTGCCGAGACGAACCAGGTTCCACGACGCCATTCTCAGGGCACTGAGCGAGACACTCTGCAGTTTGCGATCCTGGAGATAGGTGTAAAAACTGGCGGACAGCAAGACACCCACCACGGAGAACAACAGGACCACGGTGATGCGGGAGAAGAGTCCCACCAGAACAGATTGGCTGTTCATTCCTGCGTGAGTTCAATCCGGTTGAGCTGCCAGACCATGTAACGGTGGAAATCCTCACTGTCCAGCTCAGGCCGCTCCGATAACGGCAACATGATCCAGTAGGGACCACGCTGGCGGATGCTCATCGGCTCGCCGTTCTGGCGGGTGGACACAATGGCGTCCAGGCTCATCAGTTCCTTCATCGACCCTGACACCTTGTAACCATTCAGAGCCACCAGGGTGACCGCGCTGGCCCCGGTGCTGCCAAAATGCTCAATGACCCTTGCCAGCGTTGGGCCGGAGAACTCGGCGGTGCCGTCGTAGTAAGGACTGGTGGTCTCGATGACTGACTGTGGAAAACTCTCCAACAGTGGCCGATCCAGCACCAGAGTCTCCTTTCCATCAGTAATTTCGAGCGTCTGGGCAGAGGCCGAGCCGAAGGTAATGAGGAGGAGAATGGCCAGGCCTAACATTGATCGGAGACGATCATTCATCGGAAACACCCATCCTGTTGATCATAATTTGGACAGGCATCATAGTGGCGGGCGCGATTTTCAGCCAGTACCACTTGGTTACACAATGCATCTAGTTTGTTAAATCGTTTAAAACACCGAGAGCACAAAAAAAGCCCGCTGGCTGATGCGCACAACGGGCTTTTCAAACACCTGTAGGACCGGAATAAAGTTGGTAACAAAATGCCTTCCCGAGCTCAATTTTACAGTAATTAATCAACCATAAAGATAAATAAAGTTGGTAACTTTCTAAGGACCCAGAGCAAAACCCCTCGAAAATCATAGTAATATAGTTGGTAACTTATCATTGGCAAGCTCCCAGTAAACGATCTGAGCTTCCCCCAATGAGGCCCTAAAAGGGTACAAACTGTCGCAAAGCGGAACCGGCTAACCTTGGAGAATCAGCTGAAAAGCCAGTCGGCGTAACGCTATGTGGTTAAGCTCTTATTCATGAAGCCATGGCGCATAACTCAGGCCAACCAACACACCCCCAGGGCTCATAAACCTTGCGACTGTTTGCCCCCAGGGTTCAGTCCGGGTTTCATGAACGAATTCCTGACCCCTTTCCTTCATTTCTTTCAATGCCGCGTCCACTGCAGCCGCGTCCGCCAACTCAAATTCAATTGTAGCTGTCGGCTCAGGAACATGGTCAGGCCATTCCTCCTGCCCAAAACAATACTGGGCCGCCATAGAGAGGGGCCATACCCCGAAATGATGCGCTCCGGGGAACGTATCCATGAAACGATAATCGTCCATCTTTTCTAGCGGCAAGCCTCGCGCACCCTCATACAAAGACGCACTCGCCGCAGAATCTTTAGTAATTGACGCAAACCCCGCAATACACTTAATTTCCATTCATTCCCCCGCCACTGATGGAGCTGGCTCATATCTGCATTAGTATGATTTGACTCGTTAGCCGCGTATCACTGTGAGCCCATTAGCCCTTGTTCAAATGCTGCCTGATTTTCCTGGGCAATTTCATTTTTTTGTCGAGCCATCGCAACACAAATCGGGATCCATTTGGCGCATGTGGACCGGTGAGAATGTCCAGGGTTGTGACAGAGCCAGATATGCGCAGATTGAAATCTTTATTGGGAACTTCCGCAAGATCCACGTGCACAGGAGCAAACCATGGGTTGTACAAGCTGAATCCCTCGACAAGATCCTGATCAAACTTTCTGAGAGTTTCTTCTATCGGGGGCACGCCGATCCGCTGCCGCAAGCCAAAAACAAAGCTATCAAGCGAAAACAAATAGCCTGAGTTGAAGTTAACTCCAAACGAGTTATAGCGGTTGTCGGGACTTCCCTGCATTTCAATGCCATTGATAAATTCAGCTACAGATAACCCTTCAATGGACTCAGAGACGTTTTGGTGAATCTTAATTGCTGAATGGAAACTCGTGTCAACGGTTAAGAGCTCAGCATCTACCGAGCACGCTTCAGCGTATAAATCGGCAATCGGATGACCTCTGAAGCGATTAACCGAAGCACCCCTCATTAAAAGAAAAGCTTTGAGGTATTTTTCAAGCGCTTGACACGCAGCCCAAAAAAAAGCGCGATGCAGTCCTTTTTTTGCCAGTAACCGAGCAGTCACATAGTCTTCATCTGCAGGTTTAACAAAAGAATCGCTGATTACTTGTACAATGTATCGTTCGATATTGGCTTGCTCATAGTCAGGTAGTTTGTCGAAGTGCTCAAGCTCATCTCCACACTTGAAACTGTATATGTAGCTCAATCTTCTTTCGCTCATTCAGCTTCTAACCTCGAACAGGCGCAAAAAGTGTTCCGGCGAGCGCGACGCAGCAAAATGGAGACGAAGGCGACCAAGTGCCGCGCTTGGTTAACTGGCGTGCTGGCTGTTGGCACGTCGCTTCCGTTCCTGCTCAGTCATTTGTCCTAAACGCTCCTCCAGGGAATCAAGTCCAAGTTGCGCACGGCGCTCATTAACCGAGGCGGGATCCTTGATGGGAAACGGTGTTGGCCACCCGTTTTCATCAACATCAAACTGGGTGCCGTAATATTGTGGCTCGCCGGCTAACGTCCGCACCCGATCCTGAAGAAACGCCAACTGCCAACCCTCGGCGTCGTCTTTCGCAACGGCTTCCTCCAGCAAGTGAACGCATTCCGCCATGAACCCGGCCTCGGACACCGAATGCTGAGCCACCAGCCAGGCGGCTTTGGAGGCTTCCTCTCCGACCAAGGAAATACCAGGCCAGCAGTGAGCCCTGATGATTTCCTTCAGGCGGGAGGCGTTGCGCTGGTGCAGTGCTTTCAGTCGGGGATGGTAGGAATCCGACGGTAACTCGCCGGAATCGAAGAGTCGCTGTAACAATCGCTGGTCTTCTAACAGCATCATGACCAGCTCATCCGCAAGACTCTGATTCATGGGCTCCCTCCCAGTTGATGCCACAAATAAGCGCCGCCCCGGCAGGGGCATCCGGTGGCAGGCCTTCATGCCGGAAACTCGATTGATTTGTTAAATGTCGTCTTGCCACTCTCTATGCTTACAGGCCCTATCGTACTCAAGCCATGGCACGTCGTGCGACACCCAAATATGAGCCTCTGGTTTTAAACCGGGATCATAGTCCAGAGTAGCTACCCGAACAATGACGTGGGGTTGCGCAGGCCTTTCAGCCACCAAATGGGAACCACAGCGTTTGCAAAAATGGCGTAATTTTCCAGGGGATGATTCGAACGTAGAAATAGAACGCTTACCTCTGAGCCAACGGAAATTCTCGCGCTTTACTCCCGCAGTGGAGGCGAACGGTGCAGCATGGGCTTTACGACAAGTCTGACAATGGCAATGCACGATTGGCATATCCACTGAGTCGATTTCGTAACTTATCTCGCCACACAAACAGCTTCCCTTCAACCCCATGAGAGATCTCACTCTGTAAATTTAAAACTTAGATTTGGAACGTGCCGAAGTGGCCCGTAGGGTCGTCCGACAACAGCCAATGGTTATGCCGATTTTGCCACCAGCATCTCAGTAGCGCCCTTTTGAAAACGATAGCTAACAGGCTGCAACGAGACAGCGATTCCGTCAGCGGATAGTCCCGCCATGACCGAATCAAGGTGCTTTGAGGTTTTTCCGTCCAGCGAGACAACTGGAAAGACGCGAACCTCAGAGGCAACTCTGCATAACTCCCGCATTGATGCCAGATGGGCCGCCCGATCTAAATGATCACTGTAAAGGAAAAGAAAGTGAGAACAGAGTGCCAGATCAAACTTGGAGTCAGAGAATGGCAGCATAGGCAATGACGCCGACACATACCGTCCTTGTTGGTAACCAGCATCAAAATCGGACAGGAACCGCGACATAGCTTCCATCCGAACCTCGCCAAGATGCTCAACGCTATTGAATGAGTCCCAAACATAACTGTCTGCGGCCTGTTGCATCTTGGCCATGATTTCTGGGTACACCTCGCCAATTCGGTGACGCACTTCATCAACCTTGAATTGATATACCGGATCACATGAGATGACTTGGCATCCTACCTCTGTCGCCTCAGCATTGAAGCTGGCCGGGCCATCGCCGCAACCCAGAATTTTCTTGTTCAGGTCATCATTCGATAGCTCAAACATCGCCTGATATTCCTTTAGCGATCGCCCCCACGGAACTACATTAGCTAAATCCAACATCAGCTCTCCTTAGTCTGTTTGACGAAGCACGGTGGTGACGAAGGAGCCGCGTAAAGCGGCATCTGGCAGCCTGATCGGTCATTGCCATACTGTAAAACTTAGAAAGCCGCTCCGCTCAGTAACTTCATTATACTGCAAATGGTTTTGTGGTATGACGGCAGGTGAAGTGCGCGACCTCGAACAGTAGCTCCATGTGTAATAATGTCGTCAACGGAATGCGAATCAAATGGTCATCACCGTCACTCAGTTCGTTTAACATTAAAGCATCTCAAGATGGAGGTTCTATGCCAATGATGCCAAGAATTTTATTGCCGCTTTTTCTAACCGGCCTTTCTGTACTTCCCGCCTTCACGCTGGCCGAAAATGCCACTCCTGAGGCCTACATTGGCAGCAAGCATTTGGTCTTGGAAATCCGGCACTGCGAATGCGAAGCCGTCAAGCCGAATGGTCATCCGTCCGTATTGCTGTCAGATTTTTTGCAGGAGTCGAGTGTTGTGAAAACGGCTGTGTTTACTGAAGATAACGGCTTCGTCGCGTCCGATTACGTCACCATGGGGTATGAATTCAGCCCAATCAAAGACTCATCCGACACGTTCTCGTTCAACTATACGGGTACACATACGACAAGCAGCGGACAAAGCTCGGGAAGTGGGGAGTTATTGCTGGAAAAAGGACAGTGGGTCCATTTGTTTGGCTCGCACCACGAAAGTACATCAGGAGCACGCCACGCCAATGTTGCAGTAAGACTGGTAGAATTCGACGGTTCCTGAGGGCCAATTTTAAAAATTCCAATCATAGGTACACACGGTGTATGTGTTTCAAACGAAAAGACTAATCGTAACGCAGCTATCCCATCAAGATATTCCCGCGCTCACTGAGATACTGAGTGACCCTGAGGTCATGAGGTATTCCGTTCGAGGGGTTTGTGATGAAGAAGCTACCCGCAAATTTATAGGTTGGTGCCAGGAATGTTACGCATCCCATGGTATGGGTCCATGGGCATTAACTGAGAAGAGGTCGGGAAAACTTGTTGGTTTCTGTGGTATTGGGCCCGAGCTAGTCGGAGAGGTTGAGGAGATCAACCTCGGTTATCGATTAGCGAGGCGATACTGGAATCAAGGGCTTGCAACCGAAGCGGTTCAGGGCGTGCTGCAGTATGCCTTCGATCAAAAACAGTGTGAGTCAGTAGTGGTAATTATAGAGCCAGACCATGCTGCCTCAGTTCGAGTAACTGAGAAGGCTGGGTTCGCCTGCTACACTATGCAAGAGTTTCACAATAGGACTGTGCGGCTCTATCGGATGACGAATGAAGACTGGCACCTGCAGGTCCGAAATGAATTAGCTGTTGTCAGGAATCAACGACCCAATCCCGGTAGAGCTCAGGGGTAATTTCTTCAATCAACACAGGCTCTACAGGAACTCGCGAAA
>MDTA01037216.1_pt1 | contig 23814 bp, 23 predicted proteins | sample 811151 | NCBI WGS metagenome assembly MDTA01 (sample SAMN05326648, study PRJNA326480) | marine metagenome | isolation source: seawater | place: Indian Ocean: South | collected 2010
GTCTCCAGGACCACTGAGCTGCATAATTGGGGTTCCAGTCAGCCATACGTATCTTGTTAACGCTAGATTGCACCGCTGCCGCATCCATGGCAAATGCTCCTTTAAACGGTAGAGCGGAAGCTCCAATTGCCATTCCAAATGCCCCCAAAGATCCGGAAAGTAAAACTTCTCTCCTTGGTAGTACGATTTGTGTTTTTTGTTTTTTAAGTGCCATTTTTTCCTCCCTATGGATTTGTGAATTTAATTCACTCTAAATGTGGTTCACGTTTCGCCACGGAGCCACGTATGCTTCTAACCATCTTGTAAAATTTATTAGTGACAGTGACATCACAATAAGAAGTAACAAAACAGCGAATGTCATAGCAGTATTGAATGTGTCCGCAGATCTCTGAATGAGGTATCCCAAGCCGTTCGAACCACCAAACAACTCAGCAATAACAACCCCAATCAAACCTCTTCCGATACCTTGTTGAATACCAGAAATAATGAATGGTAATGTATAAGGCAAAACGACCTTAACATATAATTGTACTCTGTTAGCGCCGAAAACTCGGGCTGCTGCTAACAACGACTTCTCAGTCGTTTTAACACCAGCCCAAGAATTAATCATAATTGGGAAAACTGCTGAAATAACTATTATTGTTACTTGCATTTTTGTCGTGAATCCAAGAAACAAGATGAACAATGGTACAAGTGCAATCCTTGGTAATGACGCTAATGCCCAAACGTAGGGACTTAAAATTGATTCTATATACTTGTTTCCACCCATTAATAAACCACCCGGAATACCAATTACGCAAGCAATGGCCAGTCCGAACATTAAGTTATTAAAACTATGTAAAAAGTGATCTAAAATACTTCCCGAAAATACAGCTCCTTCTGGAGCCCGTGTTGTCAAACCAACCCACAACTCGGCAAACATATCAGAAGCCTTTGGCAAAAATAATGGATTAATCTCTCCATAAACTGTTAATAATTCCCAAAGAATGAAAAATGTAATTAAATTTATCGATACAACAACTATACCCCGAGTACGACGCCAAACTTCTCTTAAAGTCCAACCCACATCTTGAATTCGATTTGGATCATCGGTATCAAATTGCTGAAGGGCCTTATTCTTTGCTGCCGCCATCTTTAATCTCCTCTATTTGTTTGCGAGGCCTCATCTTTAACAAGATTCCAAATATGATCTCGAAGTTCCGCATATTCTTTTGAAGTCTTAACTTCTGAATTGCTCATCCGGGGTCGTGGAAAATTTACCTCAACAACTTCTTTTATTTTTCCGGGTCTGTAGGAAATAACAATAACCCGATCTCCCAACAAAATAGCCTCATCGATAGAGTGCGTAATAAAAACGCAGGTTTGACCTGTTTCCATCACAATCCGCTCCATTTCAGCCTGCATTGCCTCCCGAGTCATCGCATCAATTGCCGCAAAAGGTTCATCGGCAAGTAGGATGTCAGGATGCGTTATCAATGCCCTTGCTATTCCAACTCGCTGTTTCATTCCTCCAGATAGTTCATAGGGGAAAGATTTTTCAAAACCTGTCAAGTCTACAAGTTTAAGACATTCTTTCACTCGTTTATCCTTTTCAGCTTCCGATAAACCTAGGTTTTGAAATTCAAACGGCATTCTCACATTTGCTTCAACGGTCCTCCAAGGAAGTAGGGCATAATCCTGAAACACCATCGCCCTATCTGGACCAGGGCCAGTAACTTCTTTCCCACGAACTTCAACCGTTCCTGACATTGGATGAATCAAACCAGAAACTGCATTTATAAAGCTTGTTTTTCCGCATCCAGATGGACCAACAAGTACAACAAATTCTCCCTTTTCTACTTTTAGACTAATATCGCTTAAGGCGATTAGTTTTTTTCTCTCACGATGGAGATCGTAAGAAATGGTCATATCCTTTGACTCAATTATTGTTGTCATTAGCTAAACCTGTTTACAAGTTAACCTACACTGTAATAGTTACATCTTTGCAATCGTTTGCACAAAAAGCAACCTATTTCTACAATATTTTTAAGACCTAATTTCAAAAAGCTCAGCTAAGATGGTAATGTAAGGATTATCAATGTCAAAGAAAAATATAACCTTTTTTATAATGGAGTATAAATGATAACCCTTTATAATTTTGCCCAGTCCACCTGTAGTCAGAAAGTACGAATTTGTTTGCATGAAAAAAAGTTACGTTGGAAAGATGAATTGCTCCTTAGTGGTGAGCAACGGCACTTGGAGGATTGGTATCTGAAGCTTAACCCAAATGGAGTAGTACCAACCATAATCGATGGTAATGAAAAGCCAATATTTGAGTCCTCCGCAATAATGGAGTATTTAGAGGACACGTACAATCTAAAACCCTTAAGGCCGAACACAAATAATGAGCGAGCTCAAATGCGAGCGTGGACAGTATTTGTCGACCATTTAACCACGCCAGCCGTGCGCTATCCATCTTTTCAATTCGGCGGATTGCTTGAAAAGTTCCAAAACATGACCCAAGAGAAATTTGATATACAAATTAATAAGCGACCACTTAAATCAGAATTTTACAGACAAATGGATAAAGACTCAGGATTCCCTGAGTCAGTCATTAGGCAATCGTTACTGGATATTAAAAAGTCTGTAAAGAGACTTAACAATATGGTTGAAAGTTCAGGAGGTCCGTGGCTAATGGGTAGACAGTTTACACTGGCCGATATAGCGATTGGACCTCTTCTTGATCGCATTGAAGACCTTGGACTCAATTTTATTTGGACGACTGATTTTCCTAAAACACAAAATTGGTTGAGCCAATTCCAAAGTCGCCCCAGTGTGATAAAGACCTTTTACCCCGGCTCAAGATTATCAGAAATGTTCCCCTCAATGAAAATCGGAAAAGGATCTGGAAAACACCTGGAGGAACAGTTCGATCTAAATGATTAATCATTAATAATTAGGTAGTTTCTAAGCCTGTTTTTACTTCCTTATCTTCGGACTCCAATTTCATGCCGGCATGCAAAGCCACCGTTTCTAATAGAGCACTGAAATCAAGATCGAGGTAAGCTGCGGCGTCAGATTTAAGCTGAGCTGCTCCGAAGTGACCCTGTAATGCTTCTCTTGTTACGGCAGTGGTAGGCATTGTAACACCTAGATTGCGAGCAGCCTTTAAACCCAGATCTAAATCTTTCTTAAGTAGGGTCGGTGTGAAAGTTGTTGTCCAATCAAGGTTAACCAGAGCTGGAGTTTTATAACGACTAAAAATAGACCCCATTACTGAATTATTGATAAATTCTAAGAACGCACTTCGAGGCACACCTGCTCGCTCCGCAAGAATAGTAATTTCTGCAAGGTTTTGAGTATAAACACCCAATAATATATTATGTGCAATCTTACAAAATCGTGCCAACTCTCCGTCACCAACATATGAACTACCTTGGAGAGAATAACAGCCAATGATATCTTTAACTTTGTCATAAATAGCCCGTTTACCTGACACAACCGATGATAATTTCCCTGCTTTCACACATTTTCCATTTCCACTAACTGGCGCAGCTAAAAATCCACCTCCTCGAGCCTCATATTTGTCACGAATTTCTGTTGAGTCCTCAGCGCCAATAGAGGAACAATCTACAAGTACATCAGGTACATTAGCACCAGTGGCGACACCAGATTTACCAAAAATAACTTCCTTTAAATCGCTTCCTGTCGAAACCATCGTGAAAAGAACGTCAACATGAGCTAGGTCCAATGGTGTATCGACAATTTTTGCTCCGAGTTTTGCCAATGGCTCTGCCTTAGAACGAGTTCGATTCCAAACCGAAACTTCGTATTCAGCCTGAATGACTTTTTCAACCATCGGTGAGCCCATTCTTCCAAGCCCAATCCAACCAACTGTCAATTCACCCATTATCTGGTCTCCTTTATTTACTACCTCTATTGGCTATCGTTTTTCTTAATCCAATTACATATTACAGATACATTAGCATCTGTTAAGAGATTATACACTGGACACCTTGCCTCCGTCTCATTAACGACTTCCTCAAGAAATGCAATATTCTCTTCAGTTTTTACCCCAATATCGACTCTTACAGTCTTAAAATGAGGGACAACACCCCGAACTCCCATACGGCCTCGTATGTCAATTGTATACTCTGCAGAGAACTCAAGACCAAGATAGCTGAAGGCTTTTTCCTTCGCTGTCCTGTGGAATGTCACTGAGGCACAACCGCATAGGGCCCCGAGAACACCCTGCAACGGAGAAGGACCTTCCCCCGTACCTCCATGTGCGATTGGCTCATCAAAAACCAGTTTTCCAAATTCATTGCAATTTACCGTAGTTTTCATTGAAGTATCGTTTGTTGCCTGAACCATTTTTCGCCGAACAATAGGTTTAGACATGTCTTGGGACACCACAATGCTACTCATAGCTTTTCCTCTTTATTAATAAAAGCTGGACCGTTTGCAATCGATTGCAGGCTGATAAAAGCAGTTTAACAAGAGCCTTGTCAACTATATTCTGCGGCATCAAGCGGAAAATCACTTCTATACCCATCCAATTTGTACCATATCCGATTTCATTATTTTCAAATGGCGAATATTGATATCAATGAATGAGCTGATTCTAATAATGGCCTCTTTCTCGCATTAAACTATCGCCTCGATTCTGAGCATCTGACAATGCCTGGTCAAGTTCCTTTTTACCTGCCAAAAAATCATGTATTTCTTCTCCCGCAATAGCGATTATTTGTGATAGTTCTGGTACGGGTGGTCGAGCCCATACTTTTAAAATTCCTTTGGTTGCCATTTCATCTACCAAAGAAATTAATGGCGATTTCTTTTGTACGTCTGGGTCTCGTCCTGTGCTAAATCTTGGCGTTACGAGGCTACCATTCTCTATATATAACTTTGTAGTCTCAGGCGAAGTTAGTGACACTAGAGCGGTCCAAATCGCATTCAATCGATCAACGGGAACGTTACTTGGGATGCAAAGGGCGTATCCACAAACATGTGCCATCGGTCGTCCCGAGGTACCGTGGGGAATAGGTATGTATTCGGTTTTACGATATGCAGGTGAACTAGTATCTAACTCAAATAACGGAGCTAAAAGTGTTGCCGCCAAAGCCATCCCAACCTGCCCATCTGCGTAACATCTAGTTCTTTCATACCAAGACATATTTAAAATTCCTCTTGGAGAAAACTGTAGAATCATCTTCAAGAACTTTGCAACATCTCGGGCAGTCGTGCTATTGAACATAGGACGAAAATTTTCACCAAAAATATTTTCAGTATCAAATCCATCTTTTAAAGCAGTCAAATTTAGGATTGGTTGACCAAAGGCCCCCATCATATAAAGAAAACTATGTCCAAGTGGGGTACCCCTAGCTGCATTCCAAGATATTCCATCTACTCCAACAAGTTTATTTTGTATTTCTTCGGCACATTTTATCATTTCATCAGCCGTTCGTGGTGGACTAAGGCCAAGTTTTTTAAAGATATCCTTTCGATATATAAGTAATTCTGCAGCTGTTTGTACGGGTATCCCATAAGACTTCTTCATGTAGCGAGTACTAGCTATCGCTTCCGAATGAAAATCAGAGCTATCAAAATTACTATTCTTAATGAAGTCATCTAAAGAATAAAAATGTCCTGCTTCTGCCATTTCTCCAAACCAGGGCAAGTCACAGGCAATTAAATCATATCTAGACTGTTCCTGTTTTGAATTATCCAGAATTTCTTCTCTCAAACGATCAATAGATAGAGCTCTACTATGAATATCTACTCCAAAAATTGTTTCAAATTGCTTTTTTAGAACATTCATCGCCATAAACGTTGGATCGGCATGAACTAAAAGTCTTAAACCTCGATTTATTGGTAATTTTGCTGACAAAGGGCTTGGTGGAGCTAAAACTAACGAGCTATTATACGATGATCCAAAAAAATATGTATTTTTGCTCTTCATATCTGTCAAAAGACCTAGGTCAGTTGATCCTAATAGTGAAGCTAAACGTCTTGAAAGTTCTTGCCACTCCAGCATAAGTTTTTCTGATGGATGCAGAGAATAACTTTTACCAGTTGAAGTTCTTGGCCGCCGGAGTATTAAGTCTCTGCTTTCTAGTGCTCCTAGCGCCCTCATACCCGTCCCATAACTCATTCCTGAATTTGCAATCAATGATGTTGTGGTCGTTAATTTTCCATTAAGATGGTTCTTCATAAGGTTACAAAGCATTGGAACTTCATTATAACTACTTTTTAAGGTGAATGAAATATTCAACTCAACATGAAATTGCTCAACAAAATCAATTACCCGACCTAACTCAGGATTTGACACTGGCCTCACAGAAGTTTGGTCCTGCGTTTCGTATGGCCCCTCTGGTTTCACCTTAGGGTTGAAATATTTTTTTTCACGTCTTTCTACAGTTAGCTTCATGTCCATGAGACCATTTTAATTTAAATTTAATTACCCACGCCTCAAAACTACACAATTATTATAAAATAGCCACATAAGAAATCCATTTTGGATATTTTGTTTTAAGGTTCGCCCTTTTGTTGAAAGCGTTTACCTCTTTCATCAACATCAGCTAAAAGCTGTCGCCTTTTCTGACTTTGATCGAATAGGCGTGACCCTGTTTGAAACATTATTACAATCACAAGGAGTATGCCTAAGTAAAGTTGGACAAGGAATGCTGGAGTAACACTAAATACTAATCCAGTATTTAGAAAATTTACTGTTAAGGTTCCAATAACAGCACCAATCACTCCGCCTCTACCACCAAGTATACTTACGCCACCAATGAACGCAGCTACTGTTCCCGCCAGTAACAAATATTGAAGACCAAGTGCTTGCGCTGTACCAGATCTAAGTCCAATTATTACTCCACCTAACCCAGCACAAAATCCTGAAATGGCAAAAACAATTATCATAGGTCGTTTCAGATCTATACCCGATGCTAGAGCTTCTTTTCTTGCCCCACCAATTGCGTAAATTTCTCGTCCGTAACGCGTATAACTCATGAAAAACCCGACCAACATAAAAACAATAATTACTAAAATGCTTGCAGGCGAAAAATAATGAAAATATTTTGTTGTTATAAAGTCTGGGATTCGAAAATCAGTCAACATTACTGTTTTCTCCTCAGCAACAAACAAGGCTACTCCACGAAGCAGCATTAACGTTCCGACGGTTAAAACAATGGCCCTTATTCTCAAATAGGCTATAAAATAACCCTGAATAATGCCTATCGACGTCGAAACGATAACCGCAATAAGCAATGCTATGGGTGCTCCAAGGCTATCTGTAAACCGAACAACAATTACAGCTGCAAGAGCGGCATTCGATCCTATAGAAAGGTCTATTTCGCCTGCGATAATGCATAAAGTTAATGCCAACCCTACAAGACCAAGAACAGCAAATCTTTCCATTATCGCAAAAGTGGTTCTACCCGTCATGAAGTATTCATTGGTTATTGCAAAATAGCCATAAACGCAACAGGCTAGAAGCATCGCAAAAGCTAGATCTGGGTTCCCGGTTAACCATTTCTTTGTCTTTTCAAACATTTTCACCCGCCTATTCTTCCGTTCGACTACCACGCCTAACTAAAGCAAAAACTATGATACTAAAAACTATCATTAAACCAACCGCAAATACCCTCGGACCGCTATTAAACCCATGAAGAACCATCATATTATCGACACTTGATATGAAAATTGCGCCTAAGCTTGATCTCAAAGTCGATCCATAACCTCCCATTATTGAGTTTCCACCAACCATTACCGTCGCTATTACCATTATAGTCATATCTCCTGAGGACCCAAACTCGGACGAAAAATAATTTACCTGTGCGCTTGAGACTTGGGCAGAAAAAGCTATGGCAACAAATGCTGAGCATACTGAAGCAATTGTGCAAACTTTAATTGCCATAGAAAAATTTTCATGACCAGTTGCCTTTCCGGCTGCCCTGTTTGCACCAATTAAGTAAACTTGTCGTCCAAAATTAGTTTTTCTTAAAACTAGCTCAGCAGATATAGCGATTAGAATAAAAGCAACCGTAATGTTAGGTAAACCCAAGAATGAACCTGTTCCTAACCATTCTGCTCCATGCGGACGTCGATATGACACGACGAGGTTATCGCTCCAGAACGCACCTAGTCCATACAATACGCCTGCAGCTCCAAGTGTAACAACTATTGGATTTCCGCCTAGACCAATTAACACTCCTTGAAAAATTCCAGCAACCAAAGCAAAACACATAGTAAACAGAAATGACAACTCAAAGCCATAACCATTGGACATACCGGTAGCAAAAGCTATTATGCACAAGGCCGCCGTTTCTTTCATGGATAAAAGGAAAAAATTCCCAGACAATGTTACAAAAGTAAGACCAATAGCCATTATTCCAACTAAAGCAGCATCACGAACGATTGTTTTTAAGTTAAAAATTGTGAGAAAATTTGGTGCAGTGATCATACCATACAGAAAAACGATAACAAAAATCGCAACCATCGTAATCGCTAGCCCTGAATAATCCCTAATTAATTTGTCTAAGAAACCTAACTTAGCGCTTCCTGTTGATATAGATGAACCAGTAGACATTAGTTTACCTCTGTTTGCATACTTGTTTCACTATATGGGTCAGTTATCGATGACAATATTTTTATCGCACTCATATCTTCCAATTTTATCTCATTAATCATTGCACCGCGATAAAAAGAGATAACTCTATCAGGTAAGTTAGTAATTTCTTGTATATCTGTTGAGGCAATAACTATGGCGGAACCTTGCGCCGCTAAGTCTCGTAATTTTTGATATATTTCCGCACGTGCGCCCACATCTACCCCTCGGGTGGGTTCATTAACTAAAATTACCTTTGGATTTATCGAGAGCCACTTTCCTAAGGCTACCTTTTGTTGATTTCCACCAGAAAGAACACCAGCCTCTGAGGTCAACCTCGATGCATCAACTGTAAATTTAGCCGAAATATCCCGGGACAATTCTTCCTCTGCTGCATTACTTCTTACGCCAAATTTCGAAATAGATTTTAATGATGGTGCGGAAATATTTTCCATTATTGGACGTCCCAGAAAAAGCCCATCATGCTTACGGTCTTCCGAGCAGTAGGCTATTTTTGCCTCTATCGCCTCCTGTGGCGAACGCGGTAAAAAGACCAAATTCCCAAATTCAAGAGTCCCACTCCTTGCCTTGTGAGCTCCTCCAATGGCCGCAAGAACCTCTCCCGAGCCCGATCCCAACTGACCCGCAAGGCCAAGTATCTCTCCCGCGTAAATTTCGAAGTCTACAGGTTTCAATAACCCATCAGGCCAGAGATTTCTTACTTTAATCAATGGTTCGCCTGTAACTTGTTTACTTCTTGATGGAAACATATTCTCCAACTCTCTTCCAAGCATTATCTCAACCAAGCCATTTACATCAAGCTCGCTAACCGAAAGCGCATCTATACTTTTTCCATCACGTAGAACCGTTATTCGATCACAGATCTTGAATATTTCATCAAGCCTGTGACTAACATATATTATTGATTTTCCACTACCAGAAAGCCTCTTAACCATTTCAAGAATTCTAATGCTATCTGATTCGCCGAGAGCTGCCGTCGGCTCGTCAAGGATGAGAATTTGCGGATCATGAGCGATGAGGCGCGCCACTTCTACTAAATGTTGTTCTCCTACTGAAAGCCGATCGACCAGTATGAGTGGATCTATATAGTCAAGTCCTACTTCACTCAAGTACTCCTTCGCTTTAGTTGCCAACGTAGTCTTTGTGGCAAAAACCGGCGCAACATCACCTGACAGAAATATGTTTTCAGCAACCGACATAGTAGGTATTAAACTCAGCTCTTGCTGAGCAATTGCGATACCCAATTTCTCTGCCTTTCCCGGACCCGAAAACCTTGTCTCCTTATTGTTGAGCTTTAATGAACCGGTATATCCATTATCAAATCCACTGATTATTTTTACAAGTGTTGATTTCCCTGCTCCATTCTCACCAACCAACCCCATAACCTCCCCAGGACATATTGAAAAAGTTACATCTTTAAGTGCATCTATCGCACCAAAGGATCGATTTATTTTTGATAGTGCAAGCAGAGATTCCATACTATTTTCACTATTTTTTGTTCCTTAAAAGCACAATAATGCCAGGAACCACTGGTTCCTGGCAAGTGCTAGATTTTTATTAGTTCTTTCTACTCCCAAGCACCAGAGCAAAGCTCTTCAATTGTGTAAAGTTTGCCATCGAACCCACGAAGAGCAGTTGTCTCTATGGTCTCTTTTGTAACTGAGGGATTCGGTGTAAAATTGATGTAGTTTGCTAACTTTCCAGTAGAAAGATACTCTTCCACCATCTTGATTGCAAGCTGACCTTCGTGGAGAGGTGATTGGAGTGTTGTGCCAAACTGTTTTCCCTCTTCAATAAGCTGCTTATCACCGTTACAAACAGTACCAACTGCTATCACATCGGTGCCCATTTTGTATCCAGCTTCCTCAAGCGCCTTTATTCCACCAGTTAGGATCGCATCATCCATACCGTAAACAAAATGAATGCCTTGATCTTTAAGCTTAGATATCATTTTTGCAGCGCCCTTGTAACCATTTGCTTGACCAAAACCCTCATCAACATCCCCAATGATTTTGAGGTCTGAACCGGCTATAGCCTCCTTGAATGCGTTAATTGACAAAGTGTAGCCCCCGTAAGAATGTGGATATGATAATGCAAGCACATTGAACCCTTCGCCTCCAGCTGCCTTTTTTGCGGCAGCTGCTTCACGCATCATGTAGCCGGCATTACGAGCTCGTAAACGATCATCTGGACCTGCATAGCCAAAAATGTACTGTTTATCTTGCTCATTTGGTAACTGGTTTATTTTTAACACCGGAACACCTGTTTTAGCAAGAGCTCGTAAGGACCCTAAACCTGCCACAGCATCCGATGGCCACCAAATAAATACGTCAGGTAATTGACCTGCTGCTAATACTTGTTGAACCTGCTGGTCTTGCTCAGCCTGATTAAACTGGTTTTCATAGACCTTAATGTCAAAACCCTTCATCTCAGCGGTATTTTTTATTCCTTTTATAAATCGTCCAATATAAGCTTCACCAGCTGGCCCATTAAAAGAAATAATCGAACCTTTGGATCCCCCCATAGATGCGGTTGCCGCAGATAAGGCCAAAACCCCCGCAGCTCCAATAGCTAACAAATTCCTGAAAATTTTCATATGTTTTCTCCTTTTTTTATTCGCAGACTTGCGATGCTAAAGGACTAAATCCCCCCTTAACACAATTTTATGACCTTAACGATACTGTCAAATTTAGTGTAAATGGAATCTTAATATATCCATTATGGATTATAATTATCCAAAATAGATATATTTACAATTTCTTAAAAAAATATAATCGCCAAGCTTACCGATAGGTAAACATTAAAACAATCTATTAAGAATCCTTTCTAGTAGGTATAATGTTTATATGAATGGCTAAAGAATAAAGAAATGGGGGTACTTCGATGGACACAGAAAGATTAAAAGGAAAGAATATTTTGATTACGGGTGCTGCGCAAGGAATGGGAGCAACTAATGCTGAGCACTTTGCAGCACAAGGAGCAAACGTTTGCTTAGGTGATCTTGACCTGGACTTAGCCCAAAGCGTTGCAAAGAGAATAAATGAGTCGGGGCTTGGAAAGGCTATCGCAGTTAAGATGGATGTAACAAAACGCGAAGATAATGCAGCTGCAGTTGCTGCCACGGTTGATGCATTTGGAATGATCAATGTTGGCCTTTTCAATGCAGGTGTAAATAAGCCTCGATTTTTTATGGATATTGATGAAGAAAATTGGGATATGATTATGAACGTGAATACCAAAGCTATGTGGCTTGGCATGCAGGAGACGGCACGGCAAATGATCAAGCAGGGTCCCCAAGAACATGTCTATAAATTAATTAACGTGGGAAGCATAGCGTCAAGAAAACCTTTAGTAGATGTAACCGTTTACTGTACGTCTAAATACGGATGCCTTGCATTGACCCATTGTGCGGCTGTTGGTCTAGCTGAACACAATATTACCGTGAACGGATATGCGCCTGGAGTTGTTGTAACGCCTCTTTGGGAACAGCTTGATAAAGATCTAGTTGATATTGGTTTCAAAGATAGACCTGGACAAGCTTACGAGGATATTACTAAAAACGAACTTGTTATTAAACGAGTTTCGTACCCCGATGATGTAAAAGGAACGGCAGCTTTCCTGGCTAGTCATGATAGCGATTACATGACTGGTCAAATGCTTCATATTGACGGCGGATGGTGCATTCAGTAACTATCACCTCCATTGAGAGAAATGCAATCAAGATTCTTTAAAAATCGGAACAATGAAATGCCAACCAGGGACTAGGGGAACAACATTGAAAGCAGCGTTGTTTATTGGCGGCTGGAAGGGACATGAGCCTTATGAATTTGGCAACTGGTGCTCAGAACTACTATCAGCAGAAGGCTTCGAAATTAAAACTTTTAATTCCTTAACACCTCTCGCAACCCCAGATACCCTTTGTGACATAGACCTGATTGTACCAATATGGTCAAGCGCTCGATCCTCTCACCAACCAGAATTTGGAAATATGACAAAATCGGAAGAACTTGGGCTGATAAAATTAATTGCAAATGGGTGTGGATTAGCAGGATGGCATGGTCATATGGGCGATGCCTTTAGAGATCGACCCACTTACCACTTCCTAATAGGGGGACAGTTCGTAGCACACCCTCCTGGCTGGCCCGACAACCCAATTCCGATCGATGACTTTATAGAATATGAAGTAACTGTCACCCGTCCTCACGATCCGATAATGCAAGGTATAAAAAGTTTTAATATATATTCGGAACAATATTTTATGCTCACGGACTCATCAAACGAGGTACTTGCGACAACAACATTTTCAGGCGAGCACTTATGGTGGATTGAGGGAACAATTGTACCTGTTGTCTGGAAAAGACGGTGGGACAAAGGAAAAATTTTTTACTGCTCGATAGGGCATAGGTTAGAGGATTTAAAAATTCCACAGGTAACTGAGATAATTCGACGTGGCACACTCTGGGCTTCACGCAAATTAAAGTAACCAAACTTTTATAATAATTTAGAGATCAAATGCGAAATTTCTCTTCTTGAATAAAGAATCTCTGGTACACTGTATCCTTATTTTTTGATGAGGTAAGGCTGTGGCACACGGTATTGGAAAATCCAACATTGAAGATGAGATTAAATCTATGAGGAAGTTTTCAAACCCCATTAAGAGCATTCCCAAATCCGAATATGCTGAACGAGTCAAAAAAGCCTCAGTATATATGAGTGAAAATAGCATAGATGCGATATTCCTGAGTTGTTCTATAAATCTTCGCTATTTTACAAACCTAAATATTCAAATGTCCGAGAGACTCCACAGCGCTTTGATAGATAAAAACGGAAATTTAGTCTATATAGTACCATCATTCGAAAAAGAGAAAACGGAGTCGATAATTATTATTAAAGGGAAGATTTTCACCTGGGAAGAACACGAAAATCCAGCTTGCACCGTCATGGATTGCTTTTCCTATCTTGGTATAACTCAAGGAAGAGTACTTATCGATGAATATACACCTTACTTTATATTCGATGCTTTGAAAAATGCTAATCGAAATCATTTATTTTTAAATGCACAACCACTCACCAAGGCATGTCGGGAAGTAAAAAGCAAAAATGAACTAGCTTTAATCCAAAATGCTATGACTAGAGCTCTAGAGGTACAAAAGCGCACTTCTAGAATTCTACGCGCCGGCATAACTACCTCCGAAGTACAAGATTTTGTTTCGCTTGCTCATCAGAAACTTGGCTTCGAAACACCTCCTGAATTTAATATTGTTTTATTCGGAGAGGCTACAGCCTATCCCCATGGTGTTTCTTATAATCAAACTCTTAAAGAGGGGGATATGGTTTTATTGGATATGGGGGCAACGGTGGAGGGTTATTATTCTGATATAACAAGAACGTACATTTTTGGAACCCCTACCAGAAAACAATGCGATATTTGGGAACTTGAACGCATCGCTCAAGACGCTGTTTTCAACGCAGCACAAATTGGAGCCACCTGCGAAAGTCTGGACGTAGCGGCACGAAATTGTCTTGAGGAATACGGCCTCGGGCCGGGATATAAAACTCCGGGGCTACCACACCGGACAGGACATGGCCTTGGCCTAGCTGTTCACGAACATCCCTATATTGTAAAAGGAAATAAGGATATTCTTTCCGAGGGCATGTGTTTCTCCAACGAACCGATGATCTGCATTTATGAAGAATTTGGTGTTAGATTAGAAGATCACATTTATATGACAGGAGAAGGACCAGAATGGTTCACCAACCCGGCTCACTCTATAGACGATCCATTTGGAGAATGCAGATAATCGTCGATACATGCAAATCATTCAAAAATTGTAATCTTTTTTGTGTTAGTTTTGATAAAATCCCAGTCATACACCACTCCTAATCCAGGACCCTCTGGGACAGCAACGCAACCATCTTTATCAACACAATCGATCATATCACTGTAGCCACACATATAAACTGGCGCCATTGTATTTGGACAATCAGGGCCCACTAGAGCAACCTCGTAAAAGTTTGTATTTCGCATTGCGCCCATAACATGCCTGTGAGCAGGCCCACAAGCGTGCACCTCAACGTCAACACCAAAACACTCTCCGAGGTGAGCTATTTTCATAGCTCCAGTTATACCTAAATCATATTCTGGATCTGACCTAAGAAAATCTGTTCCCCCTGCTATTAGAAAATCCGCCTTTGGCTCAATTCCACGAATATGCTCAGTTTGAAGAATTGGTGTTTTGATACTTTCTCGTAACCTTTTATGAGAAAAGGAAGACACACCACTATCGCGATAAGGATCTTCGAGCCAAAAATACCCAGCGTCATCGCAGGCATGACCAACATACAATGCATCAGCAAAAGTTCTTAATTGACAGGCAGGATCAATCATAAGTGTCATCTTGTCACCAACCATTTTAGCGACATGTAGTAGGTTTTCCACTTCTTCCTTAACATTGCCCTCATGCCAACCATGAATTTTAAAGGCCTTGTAGCCGAAATCAAAACACTCCTCTGCAAACGCAGCAAACGCTTCCTTCGAATCAAGTCCACCGTTTCGATCTCCATGATAAGTGCTAGCATACGCTGGTAGCTTTTTACGGTAGCTACCTAATAAAAGACTTATTGAACAATTTGATTTTTTCCCCGCCCAATCCCAAAGAGCAATATCTAACGGCCCGTGACCCATATGGTCAAACTGTCGTAACTCACGCTTAAAGTCATCATAGATCCGCTCCCTCTCATCGGCTCCATAGTCTAAAAGTTTCGGAGCCAACATTTTAGTCTGAGCGCAAGCAGCTGCATTTCCCCCCCAATGGGTTACATACTCACCGCGAATGCCATCTTTAGTTGTGATGACTACAGCATACTTATCCACCTCGGTTTGCGAACCCTTAGAATAACCAACAGCTCCGATGGTTGTAGCGTTAGTCAAAAGACCTAAATTCTTAACTAAATGGGTGAATTCATGAATTTCCACTTTTACAATTTGACTCATAAGATTTAACCTCTTTCTAAATATAATCTATTCTGTAAAAATGGACCCTTGGTTTCAACACAATTTACATCTTTGTGAAATGCTTGTAATTAAACTATTAAGATTTCTGAAGCAAAGCAATATTTTTAGGAGATCCCTATGAACAATTATGACTTAAAGGAGAAAATAGCTTTAATAACTGGGGGAGCTCAGGGCATTGGACTCGCAGTAGCAAAGCGGGTATATGAATCGGGTGCTCATGTAATAATATGTGATATTGATGATGAGTTTGGCCAAGCAGCAGTTGCTATGATGCCAGGTAGATCCTCATTCGAAAATTTTGATGTAACCAAACCTGAAAAAGTCGAACCCGCTTTGGAAAAAACTTATGCTAAATATGGCAGTATTGATATTCTTGTAAACAGTGCAGGAATAGCCGGACCAAACTCAAAGGTTATCGACTATGATTTCAAGGACTGGAAACAAATACTAGAAATTAACCTTGATGGTACTTTCAATATGTGTAAATCAGCTCTACCCTACATGGTTACGAATAATTATGGCAGAATAGTTAATATAGCGTCCATTGCCGGCAAGGAGGGTAACCCAAACGCTGCACCATATTCAACCTCCAAAGCAGGAGTAATAGCATTAACGAAGTCTATTGGAAAAGAACATGCTGATCTTAATATTAGCGTAAATTGTGTTACTCCCGCCGCAGCAAAAACGCGTATATTTGATCAAATGTCACAAGAACACATTGATTTCATGTTAAGTAAAATTCCAAGAGGTCGATTCCTCGAGGTAGATGAGGCAGCTAATATGATAACATGGCTATGCTCGGAAGAGAACTCCTTTTCAACAGGGGCTGTTTTCGACTTGTCAGGAGGTAGGGCAACCTATTAAGTTTCAATTAAGTTTTCCTATTCTCCTCAAAAAAAAGTTTTTCTGAGACACATAGCTTGTCATAATTGATCCAGCTACGACCGGGCAATCGTTTCCAAAGTGACTTTTCCCAATAACCATTCTTAAGTTTTTTCCAGATCCATATAGGTGCTTGGAGATTCCCAAGCCATGCATACATAACAAGGACGGGCTTATTTCCCATAACTTTTAACGAATGCAATTGGTCAGTAGGAGTAAAAGACACGCACCCAGACGCTAATGAGGAGGGTCGTTCATAAATACCACGCCGCATAGAAAGCTTTCCACTGATACAATAGTATATCTCAGCCACTTGATGAGTATGAAGTGGATAGGAAACACCGGGCAGCATTAACATCTGTCCGACAGCTAGTCTTTTATGAAAATAATAACCGTCCAAGCCTATCAATCTTGAGGAGTACATACCTTCAATATACGGGGTCAAAGTCAATCCGTCATAGACTCTTTGCCATCTTAAATTTTTAAAGGAATTGTTATTGAACTCCTGAAGCCCACAAAAACCTAAGTCTTTGTTCGATACTGTCACTAATGCAGAATTAATGGCTGCCGAATTATCTTTTTCCATAGGCTGGGAATTGATCTTATAATCAAGGCTATTGATTTCATTTATAAAGTTCTGAAGATGTGGGTATTTAACTTGAAATGTTTTCAAGTTTCTCCCGAATGCCTTAATTAACTTTTTCGCAACTACATATTCGTCACTCTGGAGCATATTAAACTCTACATATTTATACCGTGCTCTATTAATCTAAAAATCATTACTAGAATTATTCCAGGCATAGTAAAAACCTAATGTTTTAGCAGTCAAAATTATTTTGATAATAATATCGCCTAATTTAGCTTATTTTTTTTAAAATAAAAACATCCCTGCCACGTATGGTTTTTTCACATATTACCCCAAATGAATAAAGCTACTAAGAGCTTTTAGACGATATCATTCAACTCACAAAGTTTAATCCTATTATCTTTCATATCAGCGATCGTCGAAACTTGTAGGTCATAAACCGCTACGTTTTTGACTAAAAACAATTTTTAGAAAGCCGCAATAACAGATCTAAATCTTTGCAACTTTTTTTTGAAATTTTCTAATTATATTCTTTAACTCAGGCTCTAACACAAAAAAAGCGGCTTTATTTGGATCTACCCACTTCAACTTCCTTTCTCCAACCTCTGGAAATTTCTTCTTCATTGCTTGCACTTTAATAGCAAAAACCTTTACTGCACACGTACGAAATTTTTCTGCATCGTATCTTTTGCGATAATAGTAGGTACCAATAGGCTTTTCCGAAACTTTTCCTTGAACCCCTGCTTCTTCCCATGCTTCTAAAGCAGCACTTTTTCTATTACTCATTTTATCAATTTTCCAGCCTTTAGGCATTATCCACCGTTTTGATCTTCTAGACGTAATCAATAAGATCTTTATTTTCTTATTTGCAATTCTGTAACACAAAGCTCCAATTTGATTATATACCTTATCCTCAAAATTTGTTTTACTCGAGTCACGTGTAACTTTCTTTTTTGAATAAAATACGTTCATAAAAAATCAAATATCTTTAGTTAATTGGTTTAAAATCTGCCTTTTCTTGCCTATTCTGGGTTATAACTTCCTAATTTCTTGGAGCGCTCGGACGGTGATTACGCTCGTTGTAGGTAAAATTACCTTACTTTTGTGAAATCGCTATTTGTAGTTTAGGGTAAGACTACTTACTCTTATAATTTATGTGATTTTAAGCTGCTGATTGTACCTTGAAATTTAGTTGGCCGGGACCACATCTGAGTTATACTTTTAAATAGACTAACAATGGAGGTTGCTATTCGCCGATATTATCGTCCCTTGTGTCTCAATAACTTGACTCTCCTTTCTATGAAAGCTCTAAATAGACTTATACTATATATCTAAAATTTCAGCAAGGTTTCGGTAAATGAACAACGCCTTTCAAATTAGTTGGACCTGTAAACATACATGGATAACTTCATCAAAGAATACGCTTTGGTGCCTGTTAGGGTGCTCGATTGGCGATTTTGGAACAATAGCTTTTTTTCAATATTACCAAATTTATTGGAATCCCCTGCTAATTATGACATTAGCAATTATAAATGGCTTGATAACGTCAATAGCACTCGAAACTGCTATATTGAGCAGGCAAATGAAACTTATTTTGGCGGTGAAAACTGCGATGGGGATGTCGTTCTTATCGATGGTTGCTATGGAACTTGCAATGAACATTACAGATTTGCTGATGACAGGAGGAGCCATACTGACAAAAGAAGTTATACCTATAATGCTATTAGCTGGATTTTTGGCGCCCCTTCCATATAATTACTGGAGGCTCAAATCTTTAGGGCGAGCCTGCCATTAATGAACTAGAGAATTCAAAGTGAAAATTGCAAATAAAACCATTGTTGTAACTGGAGCTGCAAGAGGAATAGGCAAATACTTAGCCGCCGAATTCATTCGCCAAAATGCAAATGTAGCAATTGCAGATAAACGTGGATCAAAAATTCAGGAAACTGCATCAGCACTGGGCGCTTTAGGGGTAATATGCGATGTAACTGATGAAAATCAAATTAAAAGGCTCGTTAAAAAGGTATCATCAAGATTGGGTCCAATTGATTTTTTTGTTTCCAATGCCGGAGTAAACTTTGGTGAAAAAAACCATGCTGCGTCAGCAAGTAATCAAATTTGGAATCGATGCTGGAATGTTCATGTAATGGCTCACGTATATGCAGCTCGAGCCGTTTTACCAACAATGATTAAAAGGAAACAAGGTTACTTTGTGCAAATAATATCTGCTGCTGCGTTGCTTAGTCAAATTGGTGATTCCGCCTACTCCTCAACAAAACATGCGGCTTTAGGCTTTGCTGAATCCCTAGCTATAACACATAATAGTGACGGAATCAGAGTCTCCGCTGTTTGTCCACAATACGTTTCCACGGAAATGCTGGGTTATAATAGTAATGATGAAATATTGTTATGTAGTGTAAAAAGCCCCCAGGAGGTAGCAAAATTGGTAATATCGGGCATAAAATCTGAAAAGTTCTTAATTCTACCACATCCAGAAGTTTACAAATTTATGAATTTCAAAACCAAGTCATATGACAAATGGATTCATAAAATGAGTAAATTGCGTTCAAAGTTGCTCAAACGACATTGTACTTTAAACATAAAAGCTATACACAAATTTATTAGTTAAAGAATCAAAACACCATAATGTCTAACTAATCCAAAAACCTTACCTTACCAATATAGGACAAGTTTCTATCACGCTGGGCAAAATCAATCCCGTACCCTACAACGAATTCGTCAGGTATTTCGAAACCTATCCAATTAGCTTGAACGTCCACTTCCCGTCTGAGCGGCTTGTCCAATAATGCACAAGCTTCAATTCTCTTGGGGTCACGAGATCTCAAGAGATTCAGAACATGATGAAGCGTATGCCCAGTATCTACGATATCTTCCACAACCAGCACATCTTTTCCTGATATTTCAGCATTTAAATCCTTTAAGATTCTTACTTCTCTGGAGCTTTCCATTTGATTTCCATAAGAAGATGCCTCCAAGAAATCAATTTCAATAGGTAGCGATATTTCTCTCGCTAAATCTGCAATAAAAACAAAAGAACCTCTGAGAAGACCCACAACGATCAATTTTTCAGTGTCATGAAAGTGATTAGTTATCTGATGAGCCAAAGCTTCTACACGGGCAGCTATACTTTTTGCTGATATCATTTGATCAATCACATATTTTGAATTATCCATATAGAGCTTCCCAAGAATAGAAAAATAGGAAATTTGATTAACAGTTTAACTCAAAAGATATCGGTTTAAAACTATTATATACCTAAAACTCGGGATTTTACATAGTCTTTTAATTTGGGTAACCTACAAGAGAGGATAAAGAAATTTTATATGAATCCCTACTCGCTTCACTAAACCTTGTCCTATCATTTGATGATGATTTAGTTGAAATTCTTCTGCTATCAATGAAGGTAAACCTGATCTCACTGTTAATCTCAAGTGCAATCGGACTTCCCCTTGGCTGTAGTTTAGCTATCCTAAGATTTCCTTTCCGAAAAATAATTATAGCGATCAGCAACGCTTTTATGGCCCTACCACCGGTAGTCGTTGGCTTGATCGTTTACTTGTACCTTTCAAGAACGGGCCCTTTGGGATGGTTGCAGCTTCTTTATACGCCAACTGCAATGATAGTAGCTCAAGTTCTATTAGTAACTCCAATAATAACATCTTTGTCTTGCCAAATTATCGAAGATCTTCATGAAGATTACAAAGAGTTTTTCTCATCTTTAGCACTTACTCCAAATACGTCAATAAAGGCATACCTTTACGACGCCCGATACTCATTGATAACTGTAATTTTAGCAGGCTTTGGCCGAGCAATATCTGAAGTCGGTGCCGTTATAATAGTTGGAGGAAACATAGATCATCTAACACGCATAATGACTACTGCCATATCCCTTGAAACATCAAAAGGAAACCTAGATTTAGCCATGGCTTTGGGAATGATATTAATGTTAATTGCTCTTTTCACAAATTTTTTGGCAGCTTTTTTGAAGTATTCTGGTAAAAGAAAGGCCTATGTTTAAATATATCAAAAATAAAGCTGCGAGCCAATTGCCAATAAAGTGCCACAACCTTTGTTTCAGCTCGGGCAATAACGAGATAATCTACAATACCAACATTGAAATTACTTCAAACGGGATAACCGTAATTATGGGTCCAAATGGGTCTGGTAAGAGTGTACTTATAAGACTACTCCATGGTTTAATCCTTCCGACAAGTGGCTGGATATCTTTTAATAAAAAGCCTCTGGATAAAAACACCCGTCGACTTCAAGCTATGGTTTTCCAAAGTCCCACACTGTTGAGACGTACTGTCTTGTCAAATATGTTCTTTGTCGACTCTTTAGACGGTAAATTAGAAGTCGAACGATGCCAAAAAATCCTTGCCTTACTAAGCCTCAATCAATTATCAAACCAACCAGCTAAATTACTCTCGTTAGGCGAAAAGCAGCGTTTGGCACTAGCACGGGCGCTAGTTCTTAGACCTCACATTCTTTTTTTAGACGAGCCAACTTCTAACCTTGACCCAGCCTCTATTTACCTAATCGAGGAGATAGTAAAGAATGCTAGCGCGTCTGGGGTAAAAATAATTTTTATTACACATGATATTTCTCAGGCAAAAAGAATTGCAGATGACCTTATATTTATGAACAACGGTAGGATCTTAGAACACACTGTTTCAGAGGCTTTCTTTAAAAATCCTGAGTCTTCAGAAGCACGAGCATATTTAGATGGAAAGATTATGCTTCAATAGGGCAAGGCGAATTTTAAAATGTTACGAATATCAAAAATTGTAATCCTTATATTATCAATACAATTTAAGATTTTGCCTTTGCTAGCCTCTGAACCTCTACTAATCCAATCTACAACCTCCACCAAAAATTCTGGTTTTTTTGACTATATTCTCCCCATAATTCACGCCGAAACTGGAATTTTCGCAAATGTTGTTGCAGTTGGAACCGGGGCAGCTATAAACAATGCGAAAAATTGTAATGGAGATTTACTGATCGTCCATGCTAAAAACCGCGAGAAGAATTTTGTTAAAGGAGGATTTGGAATAAAAAGATACGACCTTATGTACAATGATTTCGTTATCATAGGACCATCGTCAGACCCCGCAAACATTAGAGAGTTTGCAAAAATCGAGTCCGTATTTAAAAAGATTGCTGCTGGAAGTTACACATTCACCTCCCGAGGAGATGATTCTGGCACGAATATTAGGGAACTCGAGCTTTGGAGGTCTTCTAAAATTAAACCTCAGAGATTTTCAGGCGTCTGGTACCTAGAAACAGGCTCTGGTATGGGAACCACTTTAAACATAGGTATAGAATTAAATTCTTACATCTTGGTGGATCGTGCTACTTGGATTACATTTAGGAATAAACAAGATCACAAAATACTTTTTGAGGGCGATGAAGCTTTATTTAATCAATATGGTATCATAGCCGTAAATCCAGAAAATTGCCCGGGCGCAAAATTTTCGAAGGCTAATGCACTAATTAAATGGTTAATTTCTCCAGAGGGGCAGTCAAAAATAAGCGATTTAAAAATAAACGGCGAACAACTTTTTTTTCCAAACAGTAATTAGCTTTAAAGCTAATGAAAACCATAATTTCTAAATCGAACTGAAAAGCTCTGTGGCGAATTCCTCCAAAGCTTCCTGAGCACCCGCATTGTTAAGATGAAACCTATCAACCGTATGTTTCCAGTCTATTTCAGAAAAAATCTTAACGCCAGCTTGATACCACTTTGAACTTTTGTATTCGTATTGTTCATCATTGCATATTTTAGCCGTTACTAGCCAAGATCGTGGGTCTAGGTCCTGCAACTTTTCTATCAATTCTAAACATTTGTTTTTGTCACGAGCCATAAAATTTCCAAATATGACGGCACTAATACGACTATCCGAATTGTTTTTACCTTGTGGGACTGGATCCAATTCTAAAGCCCTCTCCAAATGCTCCAGACCTTCATCTACCGACCCGACCCTGATCATAACTTCGCCATAAACAGATAACACCCTCGGATCATTCGGAACCATATTAAAACATTTAGTTGCATGCATTTCAGCTGCTTTAAAATCATGAGCACTTAAATTTACCTCGGCGAACAATCTATGACATTCAAAATCATTGTCATTTACTGCCATAGCTTTTTCAAGACTTTCCTCTGCTACAGACCAAATTTCGTTAATTTCTCCCTCTATAAAGCCTCGGCTTAAGCCCTGCCCAATTGCACATGCCTTCCACGCATATGCCTGACTGTTATTTTTATCAGCTTCAACTGCCTTATCAAAAAGCTCGATAGACTCTAGCAAAGCTTCTTTTTTTATCTGATGATGAAGAACTTTGCCCTTGATCAAGTATTCATATGAAGTAAGATTTTCGGTTGGTTTTCTATTTGCTCTTTGTAAACTGGAGAGCTCTATCTCACCCAAAAGTGCTATCGATATTTTTCTTACAATCTCGTCCTGAACATCAAAAATATCGTCTAATATTCTATCAAATTTATTGCTCCAAATTGCCTTTCCCGAAGACGCATCTGAAAGTTCAATTGATATTCTAACCCTTTTTCCTGAAGACCGAATATTACCTGTGACAGAGAAATCAACTCCAAAATTCTTACAGAATGTTTTTACATCCAGGCCACTATCTTTAAAGTCAAAACAAGATTGCCGAGAAATTATTTCTAACTCTCTTATCATA
>MDTA01037794.1_pt1 | contig 23805 bp, 24 predicted proteins | sample 811151 | NCBI WGS metagenome assembly MDTA01 (sample SAMN05326648, study PRJNA326480) | marine metagenome | isolation source: seawater | place: Indian Ocean: South | collected 2010
ATAATAAATATAAGGGAAACTAGGACGCGTGGGGCTCGAACCCACGGCCACAGGATTAAAAGTCCTGCGCTCTTCCAACTGAGCTAGCGTCCCTTATATTTATTCAATTCAATTAATTTTGTGTCCTTTGGGGTATTAATTGTTTATTCAAGAGAACTTAAGAACAGGTTCATGAACAAGAAGTTCATTTACCATTTGACACGTAACTGCTATCATTGCAACTCTTCCAACAAACAATTCATTTGTGCTAAGACTCTTACTATTATTATATTTATTCAATTCAAGAGGGTCGAAACCATATTCTCCTGGAACGTGCTCTTTCTTCATCTTAAACCAGTCACTTGCATTAGTTGGAAATTCATAAGCTTCTAGTAGTTGACAAAACTCTGAAAATCCGAAACCAAACAAAAGCAATTGTTGAGTAGAAGGTTCAAGAGAATTTACAAAATTTACCCCGAGTGTATCTGGCTTAACATTGTCCAATAATGGAATAAGAAGAGAACTCGCCATTGCAACTCGCCCATGCTTGATTTCTGCTTCCTTAACAAACTTTGACGGAACAGTTGTATATCCTGAAACTGTATTAATTATAAAAAACAAATTAAGAATCGTTTTATACATTTTATAATTTATAATGTATTTTTTCTTTAAATTAATTTGTTTACTAAATTATAAAATGAATAATCAATTACTATTTTTTGGATTAGCCGTAGCATCTGTCCTTGTTTTTCTTTTAGTTTTTCGTACGTTTGAACCTTATACTTATACAAAGGCCGCAGCTTTTGCTTCTGGAAATAATTTTATAACTTTAGATGCCAATGGAGACATACAATTACAACCAGTTTTAGACGTAGATAATGCTATAGAGGCAGCAGCGGATAGTATCACTGCTGATGCAGCGGATACATATAAAACTAAAGCTTCGGCTTCTTCAGATAGACAATATTATGACAGTACCTTTCAGACAAAAACGGATGCGGCAGCCTCGTATCAACCAAAGGGTGATTATATTGTTAGAAATATGCCTTATAAACTGTCGGGGTGGAGCGGCGATTGGCACCCTGTAGGAATCGGCGGACAAGATAACTGGGGAGAAAAATATGTACGCTTCACTGGCAATCCCAAAAGCATCAAAGAGGGCGAATTTAAATTTATTTAATTTGATATAATTTAATTACTAAATTATAAAATGAATAATCAAATGCTATGGGTTTAATAGCTGAGTTGTAAGACAGTAATTTATCTCCGAAGAGTTTTTTTACCTCTAAATTTGTTCAATGCTTTATCTAATGCTTTGCGTTCTTTTCTTTTAAAACCAGAATCGGGTACAATAAAATCTTCCAAAGAACCAGCTGAATCTTCTTCATCTGATTCCTCGGAATCTTCTGTTGAACTGTCAATGTCTTCAACTTCGTGAATAAGGTCCCATTCCCTACAGATGTGTCTGGATATGTGTCTACATGGACATTTACACTCACATTCACCCTTGGGGTAATTGGTTGTATATTCCTTAGATACAATTCTCTGACCAAGAATCGGAAAATTAACACGGTGTCTTTCGCAACAGGTGCAATTGCTTAACTCCCTAGGGAGTTCGTCATAGTCTTTGCATTCTTTTAGTTTTTCATCAAAATAAGTTTCAACATTTTTACCATTAAGAAATTCTTCTAGTTTCATATTTGTAATTATAAATAAATTATGTCCTTAAATTTATTCTTCTGTCGTAATCGCAAGATCACGAAATATTTCTTCACTATGCGGTTCTTCTTCCTCTAAGTCAGAGTCAGAAGAAATTTCATACATCTTCCAATCCATTGCGTGTCTAAAACAAAAGCACTTGCTCGACCCATCTGGTTTTTCTGTCCCAGGGCGATTGCAAGGTTCTCCGCTTTTTGTAATACCACAACACTTTTCCTTAGACACAGGTTCTTTTGTTTCCTTAACAACCAGGGTTGTATCAAGTTTTGGAATAGTCTTACTGGGTTTACTAGATTTGTTTGCCTTGATGTACCCATCGATGTCTTTTTTAGTGATCTTTTCTTTATCAAAATCATCAAGTGTAAGATCATTTTCTGCTGCATATTCGGCTGCAATTTTTGTAGCAAATTTTTTTGCACCGGACGAAGTTTTTGATTTACTCTGGGTCTCTTGTTTTTTCTTCGGAACTTCGATGTCATTTGAACTAAGTAGTTTATGAGCCAATTCAATAAAGGAATCGTTGAAAATACTTAACATTTCAGCCATTGCTTCATCGCCGAGACTATATTTGACCTTAAAAGCGTTAAACTTTGCGTCAAGAGCCATCCTGATAATTAATTTATAAAATGTGTCCCTAAATTAATTAAAAATTTGTAAGATTTATACTTAAAGAAATTCAGAGCAACCAAGGTCAGAGCCCTTGCGGAAAAATATTGCTGGAAAAAATAAATATTAGGACAAAAGAGGTTAATGTAAAGTATAGACCATTTACCAAGACATTTACAAGAATGTATAACAGCAATATGGATCATTACGAAGAATGTATGTGTTTAAAGGAAACTAGATATGGCCCAAATGATCCAACTGAAAAAAATTATGAATATGTTGAAATTTGTGTTTTACATCCTTTAGAACATAATTCAAAACATTTGTGCGTCTTGCCAAAGGGGCATACTGGCAAATGTTCCCATCAGCTAAATTTTTTATTTAATGTGGATGAAGAATGTAAACAAATATGTAGAAAAATATATAGTGCTATATATAGTACCCCCGGACATGATGATTATGTTTATAAAGATAGAACCAGCCGTCTCTTTAAAAATGTTTTATCAACAGAAGAACAGTTAAAAATAAGAGATAAAACTATAAAGAAAAAATGCGCAATTCCTCTTAAAGAATATTCTACTCCATTTGATCTTGCATGTGCTTATCTGGATTGGATAACTTACATTTTAAATGTCGAAGAAATACAAAATGACTATATTTCTCTTGAATATTATAAAAGTTCGGTTTATAAAAATTACATATCAAAACACAAAGAATTCATGGAAAATTTTTATAAATCGTATAATCGCGCTATTTTTAATAAAGATGGTTTTACAATATGTTGTGTAACACAATATTTATTTAAACTTGAGGATATCGCAGATAAAACAAGAAATATGAGAGTAGATATCAGACGAACTGACATGCAACTTGGACACGTAGTACCTAAAAATGAAGAAACTATAACTATAAAAGGACTGAATTTAGTGCCAATGACACGCGAAGGAAATAGGTTAGTTGGAGAGCACATTTTTACTGAAAACGTGTGGTTACAAAGACTAATGGACATCACTGCTCTTTTCCATATCAATCCAATTTAAGCATTTTTTTAATATATTTACAATACTCTATGTCTTTTTCTATAAGTATACATTTTCTAAATGTTTCAATACAAGCCTCTCCGGTTGTACCTGTGCCTGCAAAACAATCTAATACTGTATCTCCTTCGTCTGTGGTGTGTTTTATTATATTCATAAGTAAATCTATAGGTTTTGGTGTTATATGTATAGGACATCTCTTAGCCATATCGTAGTTCCAAACAGAATGATCTGTTTTTAAGTTATTAAATTTGGGAACTATATCTTCGTAGGTTAATTTAAGATGTTTTTCAATCGGTTTTATAGTGTCTCTCGTGGGCATATTTTTCCCTGTTTCTATATTTGAATACCACCCTGTTAAATTATTATTTTTACTTTTAATTTCCTGAGAAATAGTAATCTGGTCAATTTTTAATCTTGTCCTTGCTTCTCTTAATTTATATGAATTATCAAATGTGTAAAAGAGAATATATTCTGCCATTTTATTCCAATTATGCATATCATTCTTAACAACGTAACCATCTAAAAACCCCTTTTTACTAGAACCTTCAAATCTTTTATTCCAAACTATCATTTGCCTAAAAACAAATTTTGTTTGTTTCTTAATTGCTACCATCAGTTCGCTAATGGCTTCCATGTCATTATGAAACATTAAAAAACTTCCGTTATCTTTCATTTTTGTTTCTAATATTTTAATTACATTTAATAACCAGTCAGTATAGTTATCTATAACATCCCATGTATCTTTTCCTATATTGTATGGAGGGTCTATAAGTATTAAATTAATAGATTTATTCTCTACATTGCATAATTTTTCTAAACAATCTCCGATTAAAAGTTTAATATCGTGAGTTACAGAATCGTCTATCGTTTGTTTATCGGTTTCTTCTTGGTCTTTCTCTTTTAATATAGTATGGGGCTTACAATTTAATGCATGCTTATCCAGATTACCTTTTCTAATGTATTCTTTTTTACAATTTTCACAAATAAATTTAGCCATTCGTGGCTACACTATATAATTATACATTTACATTATTTTTAAACGGTTTTCTTCTTTCGAACTTTTCTTACTTTTTCCGGAATAAGGTCTTTCCAGAGTTCGGAAACATCTTCCATCATAGGTTCAAATATAGTTTGAATAGCGGATTTAAATTGGTGTTCGAAATAGTATACGTAATCAATTGGTATAGCATTCTTAATTACATAAGCAGGGTCTTCGACTTTTTCAAACTGTCGCGAACCTTCATATGTTACGAACAAGTAAGGAACACGGTCACCTGATGCTACTTTGTCCATCTTGTCTCGCTCTTCTCGTTTTCTAGAGAGCGCGACATGTGGAATATTAGCAGGGCAGCGAGAGAATGTATTCATTTTTTTACAACTTGGACAAATGTGTTGAGTCTCCATGAATTCTTCAACGTGACTTTTATTTTTATTAACGAGTTTATGTAAAACAGTTATGTCCATTTCTTTCTTACCAATGACATTCAATTCATAGTAAGTCTTTCCACAACCATCGCAAATTACCTTACGATCGAATGCGTAACCTGCTCGCAGACTCTTAGAAAGCATCAATTCTTTCATAGGAACTTCTGCCTGAACTAACTTACGAATTTTAGACCGTGCAAACTCTTTACTTGTTTCGATAAGTTCGTCTACTGTTTCGAAGTTATAATTAAGGACTTTGTCGTTAAGAAAGATGTACTCGAAAATTTGTTTTGAGTTTTCTCTTACGTATATACAGTTGTCTCGACGAACTACCTGAATACCTTTGTAGTCGATGTAATCATACTTAAGTGGATTAGTCCAGAATAAACTTGCATAACGTTTCTTCGAATATAAAATGAAAGGATACATAACCTTTTCAAATTCGAGTTCAATAGGTTTCTTAAATGTTGCCGAAATACGGTCTGCGCATTCGGGCGCAACTTTGAAAACATAGTTCATATGATCTTGTCCTTTGAGATCACTTTTGAACTTTACATAAATAGAATCAGTGTCTCCATATACAACTTCGCAATTGTACCACTCTTCGGCACACTTCTTTGAATGAGCAATCATTTCTCGACCACAAGCAGTAACTGCTGCTGCTATCTTTTTGTTTGGAAGTCTTCCATATCTTGCACCAGTGAATCCATAAATACTGTTCATCGTTACCTTAATAGCAAGCTGAACTCCGTTGAGTACTGCATACAAGTTGTCATCAGACGAAAGAGTTTTCATTTGTTTACGAATAGCCTTACGTTCTTTCCAAAGTCGAGAAAGAATCTTCGGCATAATACCTGTGCGATTTTGAACAAATCTAACACTCACTGGTCTTTTAATGTCGTTCCCGTCTGAGTCAATGTCGTCTTCTTCCCAGTTCATATCAAAGTATTCGATTCCTGGTAAGTTATCAAATTCTGGATCTTCGACTATAGTTGCATAATCATAATTGTGAGCAATCATAATACTAGGATACAAACTTGCAAAATCAAGACCGGCGATAGGTTCGAAATGTGCACCAGGTGTTGCTTCTAAAACAGTCGCCCCTGTAAACTTTTCTTCTTCGTCCGAGATGTCAGTCTTCGGTTTATATTCTGTTGCGGGAATTAAATAACCTTCTTGTTTTGTTTCATAAGCAATTTGAGTATGAACCCTGATTTGTTGACCTCTAAGCTCAATGTATTGCATAGGCACCATAGTAATATTAGACATACCGATTACATTTGTGATAATTCTTAGTTTTAGAATTAGTTCAATAAGAAGCCAAGTGTCCTGAGCGCAATACTTTACTACAAGAGCCATTTTGTCCTTTGTTGATGTGTTGTAATTAAAAAGGTCAGCTGGACTGAGGTCATCTTTTTTATCTCCAGTGAAGTGTTCGGCAACCGCATTCAATTTGTAAGACTCAAGTTTGTGTTCTTTTTTAATCATAAACATAAGATCAAACTGTGTAACTCCGTGCATCTTAAGATATTTCATAGTGTTATCGCCATAAGCAGAAGTATTAAGTTGATCTTCGTGAAGATATGCTGGTTTGCTTTCAATTCTACTAAGATTCTCGAGAATGTATTCAATACCAAGAACCTTTGCGCGGGCACAAATGTATTTCCAATCGAAGTCATATCCGTTATATTGAACTAGAATGTCCGGGTCTACACATTTTATAAATTTAACCCAACCAATTATTAGTTCTTTCTCTGAATCATAAGTTTCGATGTAGACGCCTTCTACTGGGTCACATTCATTGTCAATTGGACTTTTAATTGTTACTACATGTTTGAAACTTTCTTTTGTACTAAATTTATAAACGCTTGTGCCAATCTGCGTGATTATATCATGTTCTTTAGTTGGATCCGGGAAGTCATTTTTGTTTTCATATCTTGTTGAATAAGAAAAAGCCTCAATGTCCCAAGAACCAAGAGTTAAATTACAAATGTCCTGCCGATCAAGTTTTTTAACAGATGCATAATTAGCAATGTAGCTATGCTGACACCTTGACATATCGTTATCTTGCGTGATATTTTTAACCGTGACCCAGTTAGCCATTTGGATATTCATTTTATGAGTGAATCTAAGATAAGGTTCTATATTAGACTCATAAAGTTCAAACTTAATAGGTTCAAGTTGTATACTCGATATCTTCGGTAGCTTACTTTTATCTTTAGGACATAAAATATACCTAATCCGATTAAAAGTGTTTAAGTTTTTACATACAAATCTAAGAAACTTAAAATTTTTTTCGTTTGTAAAACCTTTGTATTTCTTTCTGACTACCACACTGACAGATTCGAGGTCGTCTCGGTTACGAAAAAGCTTGTTACGAACAAAACGCTCTACTTCGTTCTTCTTAAAGTTATCGAATTTATCTTGAAGTTTATCTGGGATACACGCAAAAAAATAAGGTTTATATCCTTCAAATCTTACACAAACAGACTCTCCGATAGTGTCTACACCGAATGCATAAATATGATATCGATTGTCTGGGTTACCTTCATTATCGGAATCGTAATTTTCAACTTCTTCATCGCACGCTTCCCAAGACAATATTTGAAAAGATAAATTATTTTTTTCTAATGTAGATTGTTGTCTAATGAATGCATCCATTGTTACATTTTAATTACATTTAAGTTTTAAATTAATTATTATTCTGCAAAAAACTTATAATAAATAACAGTGTTCCGCCTATAGATATACTCTGTTTAATTAACTTTCCATCTGACGTAGATATACCGAATATAGTAAAATCTAACCATTTTTCTGATAACATATTTCCAAGAACGAACCAATCTATTGTAGTGGCAGAATCTTCGAGTATATTCAAAGTTACCAAATTTAGATTACCATTTGATTTTTTTATTATTTTTTCTGTAGACATTCTTGTTAGAAACCTGTTTATGAAGTCTATAGATTTTATGAAATGTAATATGTCTTCTCTAGCATATGAGTATCTAGCCATATTTATAATCAGAATTATCTGATTACAGATATATAAAACTAATGGGTGTAATAGATATCTATCATGATCATGGAAATTTACGTTTTTAACCCCATTTGGAAATACGTCTTTAATAAATATAGCAAGAGAGATTCCGCCTAAGATTGTGGTATAAGATATTATGTTATTAAATAAATTTATAGTTTTTTCAATATCATCCTTTGTTTTAGCAAGTTTAATTATTAAATTACTTAGACAAACATTATTTTCAAAATCAAATTCGTTTTGTTCTATATCGTACTTAATTTTTTTAATTCTTTTAACGTGTTCGTTTATAATAAACATAAATGTATATACGAATAAAAATAAAACTATTCTAGAATAGATCCATTCTATACATATCAATGTAAAAAATAATACATTATTATTAAATATATTCAACCAATAATACTCATTATAAAAAGACGTGATATCTAATAAGTTTATTATTATAGAAATTACGCTTGAACTTATAATAACAATACCTTTAAACATTTTACAAGTTAAAATATTTTCTATATGATTTGTTTTAAAATACATTTTAGCCCACAAGTGTATAACGGGTAAATTCATGTGTAAAAAAAATGATGTAAGATATTTTGTATCTGATGTATTATTAATGTATAATATTAATGTATACACCGGTTGTACCCATAGCATTAAATTAATTAAAACGAAATAAATAGTATAAAATATAAAAAAACACTTCATTATCGCAGACGGATTTTTGCATTTGTTTATTTTGTATAAATTTATCCTAGGAGAAGGCGTTTCGTCTTCGAGAAGTTTTAATAAATTTATAGATTTTATATTTTTATTAGGTCTTAAAAATTTTTTATTTATAGTATTTTTTTTAATTAATGCAAATTCATAGTTCCAAGATTTAATACCTAAAAATAATAATAATTTTTCTAACATTAATATTAAATGTTTATTATAATCATAATTATATTTTTATTCTTTTTAATTTTAAATCCGTGCTCGGTCTCTTATAGAACAAAATCCGGAAGAAGGTATATGGCCAGAGATCTTAAAACAGCAGAAATGATTGATATTCTTAGAGACATATCTATAGATTTATCTTATAACATAAACAGAAAAGATGGACAATTATTGCGGCGTAGATTACAAAATACTAGTTTTAAGGAATTGATACATAAGGATCCTAATATTTTAGCATGGAATTATGACAAAGGTAGAGAAATAGGGATTAAAATTTATAATACTAAAGGGGTTATGTATTCTCACGACGAAATAATATCTTCGCTCTTACACGAATTAGCACATTCTTTGACTTATATAAGAGGTCACGCAGACATTTGGCAAGAAAAAGACGAATATTTACAATCATTTGCTCCAAAATACGTAAACATTCTAAAATTAAAAACTTCACAAATTATTAAATGAATGACCTTTTCATAGGAGGAGGTGGATATTCCGGTATCATATTTTTAGGAGCACTTGAATATATACACGAAAAAAAATTATTAGATTTAAAAAATTTTTACGGCTGTTCAATAGGTTCTTTAATAGGTTGTTTATATATTTCCGGATATACTCCTAAGAGTATTTTAAGTAAATTTTTAGATTTAAATTTAGAAGAAATAGTTAAATATGATTTTAATAATTTATCGACTGAAAATTACATAATAGACGACGCTTTACTCGATACCTTAATTGGGTTTCTATGGGAATCTCACGAATGCAATGTAACCCTTTCTCAATTTTGTAATGTATACAACGTCAACGTCAATATATATACAACAAACGTGACTAAAAATTTATATACAAATTTTAATAACAAAGATTTTCCGGATGTTAAATTAAAAGACGCCTTAAGGGCGTCTATGAGTATACCTTTTTTATTCAAGCCTATAAATATAAACGGTGATATGTACATAGATGGATGTTGTAAAAATTTATACGGCTCTCCTCCAAGCGAAGTTTACGTATGTGGTTATAGTTTAATTTTAAATTCATTAAGAATTAATAAGTCGTATATTACTAATGTAATAGATTGTATGTTAACTAAAGTAAAACCAAGGAGTACATTTTTAATAGAATGTAATAATGTTCCAAACCCCGATACATATCTTAATCTAAATAAACTAGATGAAAGAAATATATTAGATATGTATAAAAGGGGTATAAACTTTGCTAAAGAGTCTTTAAAAGATTAGCATTTATGACTAACCTCTTTTATCCATTTTTTTTTATTGGTCATAAAATCTATAAAATTCATTTCTTTTGTAGACTTATTTATCTTATTCTTTTTTCTCCTTTCATTTAATAAATCTTCAATTAAAACTATTTTCTTGGAATCTTTTTCATCCTTTAAACATTGATATCTTGCTCTAATATTGCTAAGCATTTCTTGAATATTAGTAGGACATGATTTTTCACAATATAATCTTAAATAGTCAGGAACAGAAAAAACAATTGGTTTATCTATAAAATCTATATTTCTTACTTTAGTTTTAAATTTCTCGTCATTTATGTATTCTCCGTTGAAATAAAACCTTTCACAGTGCTCTGAAAATATAAAATAAGGAACTTTGTTTTCAGAACAAATCTTTATTATAAAACTTGATATCGTATTGTATTCAATAAAATTATGAAATATAATACAAAATTTGGTGTACATTAAAGAATCTTTTATCAATTCTTGTAAATTTTCAATCATCAAGGGTCTTCTTATTAGTGTCATTGAATTTTGATTACATATATTAACTATATATTGCATATGTTTACCATAAAAGTAATTAATGCGGTGATTTGGATTAATACACCTTGGGTTCAGTCTTTTTGTAACTATTGCAAAATTGTCCCACGAAAGATCATTTACAATAAGAACGTTCATGTTTACATTTATATTTACATTTTTCTTTAATTTGTGTAAAAATATGTAAAATTTAATATACGTATGTGATTAATTATGTTAAGTTACATTATAATTGCTGCTATAATAACGCTTACAATGTTTATTTTTTATTTGATTAATAGAACTTTTGAAGTTAAAACCCCTGATAAAATAAAGGAGATTATTTTAGATATTAAATCAGATTATATTGTAATTTTGTCTTTAGACGGTTGTCCTCGTTGTATAGAACTGGATGAAAAAATTAAAGAATCGAAGGTTAAGTATACGACTATTACTTTAAAAGATAATATAAATTTTCAATTTGACAGTTCTTTTATAGAACTACCTCTAGAAGAAAGAGATAATATAATACTTGAACTCCAAAAATTGTTTAAAGATGGAATTATATTATTCCCGTGTATAATAGTTAAAAATAAAATTTATAAAGGTTTACCAAATGAAGAAACGTTAAAGAAAATATTTAATCTTTAAAAATATAATATAAATTAATTATAATACATGGACTATAATAAGATTATAGCAATAGGAGATCTTCATGGGGATTTTCGTATATTTGTTAATGTTCTATTAATGTGTAATTTAATAAATCAAGAAAGGATGTGGATCGGTGGAGACACATACGTGGTACAACTTGGCGATACATTAGACGGTAAAAGACCTGAAACTAAAATTGAAAACTCATTTTTACAAGAAAGCGGAGAAGTAGAAATTATGAGGTTGATATTAGATTTAGATTCTCAGGCTAAAAAATACAATGGAAGAGTTATATCTTTATTAGGGAATCATGAACTGTATCCATATTATTTACCAAATGATAAACAATTTATAAGAGATTACGTTAAAACAAAAGATATAGAACAATTTAAAAAGGTTTACAATACAGATAGAATAAAGTTTTTAAAACCCGGAGGTATTGGCGGAGCTTTAATTGGTAGAACAAGGCCGCTTATACTCAAATTGGGTGAGTTTTTATTTATTCATGGGTCTGTAACCGATAAACTTATTAAAAACAATTTAAATCCCGAAACAGGAAAGGTGGACATCTCAAAAATTAATAGGGAAACAAGTTTATGGCTGCAAGGTAAAGGTAAAATACCTAATTATCTAGAAGAAATGGATGAAGAAAACCCCGTTTTTTCTAGAATATATTCTAAATCAAAAACCTTTAATGAACAAGAATGTGCTAAATTCGACAATCAACTTAGATTTTTTGATGGCGTAAATTATGTAATAATGGGACATTCCAGATTTAAATCTATAAATAGTGCTTGTAATAAAACGTTAATCAGAACCGACGTCTCACTTTCTAGAGCTTTTGGAGGAACTCTTTCTAATAAATCTTTACAGGCATTAGAAATAATTCAAAGTAAAAATAAAAACCCGGATATAAATGTAATTACTAAAGACGGTAAAATTAGTTTAAGTTAAAGCCTTCACAATTTTTTCATAAGATGTATTTACGTTATGAGAGATTCCGTTTGTATCAAAAAGTGCAATTGGATATTCCCGTGGGTGTATAACTTTTGTTGTATCAAATACATTTACACAGTCTTCGTAATATTTAACATCAATAAAAAACCTATTAAGTTCTCTTTTGAAATTTAGAAATCTTTCCTCCCATGCTTTTTTTGTGATGTCTATTAAACCATACTCGTCCCTTGTTTCTACATCAGAATCGTAAATAACATTATTGTACTTTTGAACAATTTTACCCTTTGTTTTATTCATTGCTAAGAGATATCCAAACAATTGATAAAGGTCATATTCGTTTTTTCTAACGTTTTGTGGTCTCATCCGTGTTTTAACCTCAATTACCGTGTCTCCATGAGATGCATCATGCAATCCTTTTATAAACCATCCATTTTCTTCGTATGTATACATTCTATTATTTCCTTTTTTGTAATTCATTTTTGAAATGACAGATTGTTCGTTATTTATACCACAGTCTTTCTTAAGCGTATTTTCTAAAAATTTAGTTGCATGAGACATATCTTCATCTCCGATTTCTGGATTTTCACTTTTAAGTTTTTTTGTAATTTCCTTTTCTAGTCTTTTAAAATCTGCGGGGTTTTTAACATCTTTTTTAAACTCAGTGTATATAGTTTTTAGCTGTGTATCGTATGTTTTTTTATCCGGATTTAATAGTTTAAAAGCCCCTTGTCTAAATAATAGATCTTTATAAAAACTTTTAAATTGTCTGCATAACAACAGGAGTATGATTTTATCTCTAGATTCGTATCTATTTTTACCACATGCTGATCCAATATAAGAAATTTCAATAGAATTCATATTTAATATTAACTCTGTTGAAATCTTTAACTTATTTTTTTTTTCTGTAAAATTGTATTTTACTTCTTCTTTTTAGATTTAGGTTTTTCGCTTGGAGGTGGGGCTGGTTCCTCTGGAGGTGGTACTGGTTCCTCTGGAGGAGGAACGGGAGTTGGTTCCTCTGGAGGTGGGGTTGGTTCCTCTGGAGGTGGGGCTGGTTCCTCTGGAGGTGGTACTGGATCCTCTGGAGGTGGTACTGGATCCTCTGGAGGTGGTACTGGATCCTCTGGAGGTGGTACTGGATCCTCTGGAGGTGGGGCTGGTTCCTCTGGAGGAGGAACGGGAGTTGGATCCTCTGGAGGAGGAACGGGAGTTGGTTCCTCTGGAGGAGGAACGGGAGTTGGATCCTCTGGAGGAGAAACGGGAGTTGGTTCCTCTGGAGGCGGAAGGAGCACTGTACCTGCGCGTTTAGAAAAAGTCATTATAGTTATTAATATCTAAACATTTAATTTCTTTATTAAATACGAGAATTGCCAAAAAAAAATAACTCTAAAAAAAATAAAGTATTGTAATATATATAAACATGTATAACGCCGCTCAAAATATAATATCGGCTATGGAAACTAATATATTTAACGTAACACAAGTAGACCCGCGCATTCGCGAAGAAGTTCCCTTTTTTAAAAAAATATTAATAGAAAATTTAGATAACCAAGAGGTATTTCATGGTTACATTAATAAAATTGGTGAAACGTGGGGTATTATTTTAAAAGATAATTTCAAAAGACTCATAACTCATTACAATAATATTTATAAAAATGATCTTATAATTAAAGCAGAAAAACAGGCTGAAATGGTTAGACTTGCTGAACAATATAACGCGGATAAGTTATTTTCTGAACTCGACGAGTTATCATTAACTGGTAACATTTCGTCTTTGACGAGTGCATTAAGATCTAGTGGTATTTCAAAGAAAAAAAGACCTTCAAGAAAGAAAAGAACTTAATCGAAAAGAAGATCTTCATCTTCGCTTTCGGCGTCTCCAAATCTGCCTGGTCCGACGTTTACAGAAGGCTTTCCTTGGAATTCTGTAAAAATTGGAGTAGAAACCATAACAGGTTCGTCGGCCTGGGGACAATTTGGTCTTTTAACATATCTTACATTTGTTACGCCTAAAGAATTTACATACTTTTCTGGTTTATAATCTCTTACGTATTTTTCCCCAAATTGTATTCTCATACGTTCTTCTATCTCAGGAATAGACATATCAGAAACCTTTTTGTTCTTTGGAACAGTATTAATTACATTTGACATATCTGTCATAGCAAATGTTTCTCTAGGACTAGAGTCTCCTTCTAATTGAGGTACCATAAGCATATCTTCATCCACGTCCTGGGACCCAACAACGTCAAAACTCTCTTGTGAGTCTGGGAGTATTTCACCGGCACTTTTTAACCATTCTGGTTCGTCGTCATCTAAAGTTCCGAAGTATGTATATCCAGAAATTTTAATTGGATCGTATATTTTACTTATTTTAAATGTGATTTCCTGTGCCATGCTTTTTAATGCTTCATTCAATTCTTCTTGGATATTGTCAGACGGAGTATATAACCCATCTGCTATATTTTGTTGTATACTTTTAACTACATTCTTAAATTTACTATTTAAGAGTCCTTTGTTTACAGCGGCTTTGATAAAAGATAATTTACCGTCTACAACGACGGTGCTTAGATACAAAACTGAGTTGCCATCTGAACCATATACAAAAACTGGGTACATAATTAAACCTCTGGAAAATAAATTGGGATAATTTTCAGACATAAATCCCGAGGAGGACTGTTGAATTTTCAAAGCTTTTAACATAGGTTCTGTTATATCAACTGTGTCTTCGGTCGATACAGGAGTAGGAGTCGGTTCGACGTCGACAGGGGTTGTTGTTATAGGAATTGGTGAAACGAGTCCGCTTGTTGGATAATCTGCGGAAACTTCTAAAATTTCAACCGGCGCTCCTAAGAAAGTTTCCATGTTTTCTTCTTTTAAAAATCCAAAATTTTCTCGATCTTCCGCTGTGCAAAAACTTTTGAATTTAGAAATAGGATCAGTTTTCTTTACCCAACCAACGTCCCCTTCGGTTAATCCAGGGGAAATTATAATATCTCCGTCTTCTATTTCTTTGAATTCATAGTATTCTACGCCAGCATCTTTTGACACACTCTTAATTACATATCCCGTGTCATTGCACATTTTCCGATACTTATCAAGAAAAATTTTTTTTACGTTTCCGCGTCCACTTCTTGAAGGCGGGGGTGTAACTACCTCCGTGGGAGGCGGATCTGAAGACGAACCTTCTCCTGGCTGTAATTGTTTTTGGCTACCGTCTGGTAATGTAGTAGTTGCAATAGGGCCGGATCCCGCAGAGGCATCGGCAACCGGTTGTTTACCTTTAATTACCGATGTGTCTGGAATACCAGATTGATCTAAACACATTCTTATTTGATCTTCTGATAGATTACTTAACATCCAATTTATAATCTCCTCTGTGGTTTTTTCTTCAAAAAATTTTAAAGTTTCTGCACTCATTTTATAATTATGTTTACATTTTATTTTTTGATTTTAATTACCTTTTGATACCGTCTTCAGTGTTTGATTAATAGACTCTGGGTTATTTACCGCTATTTCTAAAAGTTCTTCTAGATAAGATTCCGGGTATACATTATATCTGTATATCAATTCGAGAACTTTTGCGTTGATTTTTTGTTTTTGCGATTCTTTATTAAATTCCTGTGCTATTTCTCTCTTAACAGAGTTAGAAACTAAATTTTGAACAGAAAGTTCTTTAATACATTTTATTAATTTTATTCTTTTCGCTGGGTCTTCTCTAAAATTAATAGTTTTATTGCCTTTTTCGTTAAAATAATTTTTTCTAAGTATGGGTAGAAGATTATAATTTTGATATATTCTGGTGATGTATTCTCTGGTGTCATCGGATAATTCTAAAGTTTTAAGCGTGTTTTCTGATTTCCATGGTTCTATATTTTCTTTTATATTCAGGTCTATGTTTACAATAGGTTCTGTTAGTATCTCTGGGTCTTCATATGGAATTAATTTCCCAGAAGAGTCTTGCGTAGTCTCTGTAAATTTCAAAGGAAAATCTTTATTTGGGTAACTAAATTCACGATTGTAGACCTGCGTAAATGTAACATTTTCTGGAATTCCTTCGCGGATGTACATTCTTCCATTTGAAGGATTTTTATAAAATATTTGATATAATCCAGAAACGGACGGAACGACGTGTTCTTCAAGTCTTATTATATTTCCGTTTTTATTTATTTCGGAGTCTATTGCACAACTTTTTAAAACTAATTCTAATTCATTATTAATTGTATATTTCTTTAGTGAAGACATTAACATCTTTTGGTCTATACCAAAAGTGGATAACCCCTGCCAGTCTGAATTTCCTATTTCTCCTAAAACAGCCGCCACGTCTTCATCTCTCCCTCCTGATGTAGGTAATACACTATAATGTCGATAAATGTCTACATATTGATCATTTATTGGTAAACTTGAGTGACTGCAATATCTTGACGCTCGGGCTAAAATTTGTTCAATTCTAGATTCGTTCCACCAAGGTTCTGTGATATGTACCTGTTTTACATTTTTAAATGAAACACCTTCCATAACAGAGCGAGTTCCTAATATTACCTTTAATAGACTACCGTCTGAATTAGCACTAGAATTAAACGTATTTCGCGCTTTTTTAATTAGAGTGCCGTCTCGATCTTTAGTTTTTGTTTCTGAACTCCAAATAAAGTATCGACCTTTGCCACGATCTTCGCGATCAAATTGAGTAAGACCACATGCTTCTAAAATTATAGCAAGGGGTTCCACGCCATATGTTAGCCAATTTGAAAAAATAAAAACAGGACCCGAACTATTAAGCGTTAATTCAATTATAGATGCAAATTTAGTAGAAAAAGTTTTAACATAATTAATTACTTCAGATGGAGTTTGAAATTTTATTGACATTAATGTATTTTTAAATGTCTGCAAAGCCTGTTTTTTCTCAGCCAATGTTTTGTTTATTTTTTCTCCAACTTTTGGGAGAAATATATTAGAATATTGTTGGGTAGTTACATACATACCTGAAATTTTATCGTCACTTTCGCTTTCATAGTTTCCAAGTAATACATTTTCATATGAACCTATACCTTGAGATTTTTTCCCAAAGTTTTTATCCTTTGATACGTCAGATTTCAATGCATTAATGTATTCTAGTTTATGTTGAGCAGAAAACGTATGTTCCATTGTTATTATTCTTTTATATGGATATGCATTAGGGTTACCTCCTTTGAAATAAGAAACATAACCTGAACAAATGTATCTAATAAGATCTTTATTAATTATACACGAATCTTCGGATATCCACGTTTTACCTTTTTTAGAAGGTACGCAATTTGCGGTATCGTCTCGAGAGTCATATTCTCCTACAAAAAAATTGTAAAAATCAGATTTATTTACTGGAAAAGGTACTCTAGGTCTCAAAAGATTTATTGTGAGACCCAGTTCGTAAGGATTATCATAAATAGGAGTAGCAGACATAACAGCAATTCTTAACTTTGGATGAAAATAATATTTTATGGCATTGTATAATTTTTTATAAAAGATGCCGCCGGCACTTACAAGTCTTTGAATTTCGTCAATTATAAGAAGACCGTTTTCATGAAATAAAGCAGTATCTTCTAGTAGTCTCGAACCTTTTATAAGTTGACCATCTTTTCCGGTTTTATAAATAGATTCTATAAAAGTTTGATGAGTTACAAGCTCGAATGTTCTTATTATTTTACTTCGCAAGTCCTTTTGATAGTTGTCTAATTGTCTTTTAACTACTTTAACTTTATTTTCTTGATCTCTAAATGATTTAGCAGTAGCCGGGGTAGAATCACCCGCGTCTATTCTAGATTGTATATCAAATAAAAGACCCTGTTCTTTAGACATCTGTCTCATTCTTGCGATAAGTATAGAATTTTGGGCCTGTGAAACATAAAAGTCTCTTTCTAATTTGCCTCCATTTCTTACTAAACAGAAAGAAGGACAAGAGAAAAATTTTCCATTTCTTATTTCCCCTGCTATTTCTTCATAGTATTGATCTACCAGAGGCGCAGGAACTACAAAGAGAAGACGTTGATTACTTGCGTTTTTGAGTGCCTCACCGATTACAATAGATGTACATGATTTACCGGATCCAAGTCCGTGAAATATAAGCATATTATTAAAGTTAGAACTTGGACCCATAATTTGTCCCATAAATTTTTGCTGAGGAGCTAAAGACATATCGACCGCTTTGCAAATTTCATCATTTGACAATTCGATGTAATCGTCTTTAAACTCGAAGGGAGAATTTTCAGGAAACGCTTCGCCTGAATACTTTCTTTGTACAAAGTCTAATAAGTCTTTGTTATTGAAAGTTTCTACATCATTTAAATTTTGAAACACCTTTTCATTACAATTTATCTTGTATTTTTCAGCATCTTCTGGATTTTCATAATAATATTGCAAACAATCCATGTTTATATTATAATGAAAATACATTTATTTTTTTAAAAATTTACTGCGAAGTTAAGTATTCTCCAAACATAAACCATAAAAATATTGATATAAGAAACCCAACTTTAAAGCCAACTATACAGTTGTTAGGACTATTCCCTGGCAACAAAGGGGTTGTAAAATAAGGAACTATAAAGAAAGTCAATAATGAATAAAATACCATAGCAACCTGAGAACTAGTTGTGCTTAAATGCGACATGTTATTATAACAATTTATTTTTTTTTAAAATTTATCTACGTCTTATTTTCCTAGATTACAATTACCAGTAAACTGTAAAAATACGCCATATATAACAAGGCAAGCCATTACAAAACCATTAAATAATTGCATATATTTTCTAATCTCAGCTGGGAAAATTAAAGATATTAAGCCAACTAAAACAGATGAGAATACTATTGCAAATCCATAAACTAAACTTATATTATAACATTTGCTATACCAGCTAGCAACTGCAGATGGAAGCATCACTAATGTAGCGACGAAAGCTAATACGACTAAAATTATTACAGGGGGTGAGGTGAGCCACAGGCGAGATGAATTACTACGGTCCATTTATTATAATAATATATTTTTTTTTTTAAGATTCTTTTTCTCAGAAATCTATATACATTTAAATAGATTTCGTCATCTCGAATCTAAATGTAATTTATTTAAATTACTTTCTTCTATTGCCTCATCCGAAACGTGACTCTTCTTCCCTTGATGGTCATCCGAATTTAGAAATGTATTTAGCCTTTATTCTTTCTAATTCGTTCATTAATCGTCTATAACTTTTGTAAACGTATCCTCTTCTTTTAGATTTATACATAAGTTTAATACCGATTTTCTTTGCACGAAGTTGTAAATTCTTGAACAAATTTGCTTTCTTTTCCATTTCTTTGCGTGTCAATGGAAGTCTTTTACCATATTTAGACATTTTAGTAATATTAATTCCCACACTTTTTAATTTAGTCTTAAGATCTTCGTTAGACATACTCTTTAGTTTATTAGATTTTTTGCCAAATTGTGTTACTCGCGCGCGTTTGTTCATTGATCTCTGAATTGTCTCTTCACTTAACTCAAGCATGTTTTCAGCGGCTTCTCTCTCTCGTACCGTCCTACCAGTCAGGGTAGTTAATACATCCCTTGACATCTCCATCTCCCGTTTCTGCAAGTCATTTAGAAAAATTGTAATCCCTTCTGTATACCCTACTACTTTTTTTTTCTCTGAATAAGTGTTTTCTAGAAAAACATTACGATGGAAAACGCTTGCTATCTCAGAAGATGCTATATCAAAACTTAGATACATTTCTTCTTTGTTTTGTGTGTTTCCTGCCAAAAAGCACATGATCTGTAAAAAATCACCGGCAGTTTTAAATGCAATTAAGGTAGTGTTTAATATATCGGCACCGAGGTTCCTTATTATATCCATTGTTAGACCGGCGACGCTATTGTTTGCAAGACCCGTTGATTTATTTATATTATTATCACGGGTCATATCAGTGTCCCTATTAAAATATTTATTTATACGTAATTTAACCACTTCATTTTCTAAGTATAATATACCTTTAAAAACATCATGTGCGCCGCATTTTATATGAAATTCTATATTATCTAGATTCTTTACCACAAGCTTAAAATATGTCATACTTGTTTGTAAACTATCATCATAAGAAGCATCAAACAAAGTTGCCAAATTGTAGATACATTTAAACTCCTTTATACCCCTACAACCCGCGCGTCTCCTAAGAGCACTATCAATCATAGAACCGTAAACTGGTATTAAATTAGTTTTATCAGAAGATTGATCTATTCTTATATAAATAGGACCCGGTTTTTCCCCGTCAAACTGATGAATTGCTTGAAGTAAACCTAAAATATTGTAACCTTTTTCGCAAGAAAATGGGGATTGTTTAAAGTAATACTTCGAGGCCGATTCACGGTGTATACCCAAAATATGTAATATAATTCCAATTGTAGTCTTTGCTTTCTTATCGCTAGTAAAAAAATACTTTAAGATTTGTTTCAGAGACAAGGAGCGATCGGACATTCCCGTTGGCCACGGCGGATTGGTGCCCTTCTTCTTAGGAAACTTCTCCAAGCCTTCGACTTCAGGGCCCTCATTCACGCTCTTGATTTTCTCAATAACATTTTCAAGTTTACTCAATCCCTCTTGTTCTCTAATTATGTCATCGACCAATAATTCAGATATGTATCCTATGAATTTTTCGCGTGCCTTTTTCTCGAGCTCTTTCTTTCCAGTCGCGTCCCCGGTGTTAGGCAAAGATTTTACTTCCAGGTCGACGGCTACATCAGTTGCGCGAGAATCCGTAAAATCATGGGTTGCATCACACGACATTAAAATACGTAAATACATATAAAATTCGTCAGGGCTGGGCCACACATTTGGTACATCCTTTTGTCGCTCTTTGTATTTTTCATATAGATCGATCTTGACCACGTTCGGAGGCGGCGGCTGCTGCGTTAATTGATATGGAAAACCCGGAACCAAAAAACTCATATCTATATTTAATGAATACATTATATTTTAATTAATTTCATAATTCCAATCTAAATAGTATCGTATCTGTTCGGGTCTATTTAATTCTGAATACTTAAAAAATACATAAGCTGAGTCTGTTAACTGTTTTATTTCTTGTTTAAATTCTTTTAACGCAGAATTATACATAATGTAGTGTGGATTTTGAATAACAATTTTACAATTAAATATTCTTTTAGAATACATTAGTTCAAATAAAGCAATGTACATGGGTCCTTTATTACATTTTACATTTTCAGGAAAGTACCCTAAGTAGAAAAATTTACTATTAGTGTATACATTTGACATACCTCTCATGTTAAAATAGTCCATGTAATAATGTTCATCAAATTCTGGTGTATCTTCCGCTGATATATACATCAACCAGTTGTAAGACCAACTGCCTGCATTTAAATGCGTTAAAAGTTTTAGTGAACCTCCCGAAGGAGGTTCTAAAGAATGTATTAAATTTGTTTCTTCTAGAAATAAAGAACTTCTTGGAATTGTAACTGCTCTGTAAACGGGGTTATGAAATTGGTATATAAAAGAAAATATTAAACCTAAAAAGGATATCATAATATTATACTATAAAAATTATTTTTAAATTGGTATAAATATAACTATTCAGACTCTTTTTCTAGAATTGAGACTACCTTGTTAATAGTTGGAATACATACATTTACTACGCTGGATATCTTAGCCTTCGAGGGTTGTTTTAAATTAAGAATATTTTTAATCACGTAAAATAGAACCCCGGCTGTTATTGACTTAGGTGTAACAGAATCTAATTTATCTAAGTTTTTAGTATAAAGTTCGTTGCAAACGTGAACTGTTTTGAAAGGTAATTCTAGAATATTACAAAATTTAACAAATGTATCATTTTCTTTTACGTCTATCTTTTGTTTACCCAGATTACAATACGATTTATGATCTTGCATTATCTGTAGGTATATTTTTTCTCCCTTAAGGAATCCTTTTTGGTTCCCATCTGTTGCATCTATTAGTTTCTGTCTATCACATGGTATGTTATTATATATACATGCGTAATACAAACACGCAGAAATTAAACCATTTCTAACAGACGCCCTTGTAAGTTTACCAGATTCCATACAAAAATGCCACATATTCTTTGTAGTTGGTAGTACACATCGGTGAATTGATAATAATACACAGTAATGCTCAAATTTTTCTGAAATTTTCCAAAAGGTTTTTTGTTTATGACTAAAAACCGATTGTAAATGCAGGCGCATGGAGAAACTGTTTTTATTAAATCCGGGAACCGACCCTGATTTATCATAAGGATTATCAGAAACGTATAAATCCCCTCGCTGCATACTCTCCGAGTACTTACCTTCATCAGATTTATAATTATTCCACTCACACGTTTCAAATATCTTATTGGATATCACTTCTCCGCAATTAAGACAAACTTCATTGCCTTCTTTTTGATTATACTGTTTATTTAAATGGCGGCATTCACATTGGTCTTTTTTAATAAACACTTCAGATGATAAGATATATTCAAGATCGTCCCATATAATAGATTCGTCAATAATTTCTTTTACCGTTAATGCCATTTACAGTACAATTCACACTCAATATAATTCAAAATATCTTAATAATAATATAAAAACGTAATATTTGCGCGCATTTTAACACATTTTAAAATAATACAATAAATCTAAATGGTAGATATAACTATATTAGAGCGCGACGCATTTAATATTAAATTAAATACAGATACATGTATATTTAATGTAAATTTAATAGCAGACGTCGAGTATAACGATATAGGATTTCAAGAATTTTTAGAATATTTTAAATCCGGGTGGATGTACATCAGAAACAATTCTTTAGTTTATTATTTATTTATAAATCTTGGAACGTGTAAAAAAGAACATGAATTGCCACTGACTGCATATATAAAATTAATTAAGATGATAACAGACCTTAATGAAATAATTATAAATCATTGCAATTGTGTATGTATATTAACCGAGGGGTCTGAAAAATGGGAAAACGCATATAAGTTAATAACAAAACTATGGAACCCCCCTGAACAAAGACCATTAAAGTTTACACATGATGAAAAAGATGTAGACATTTTCTTTAAAACAAATAAACTGATAAAATAATTACTAAAAAATAATATCACTAAAAAATAATATCATTAAGTAATTACTACACTAGAAATATCGTATTTATGAAGATTATTACTTGGAATGTTAATGGAATTCGTTCGAGGATATTCAACGATCAAATAAGTTCTAAGCTTAAGAAAAATCAAGAAATTATACCAGATGAATCTAGTCCTGTGTATAAACTCATTTCTGAATTTTCCCCAGATGTTTTATGTATACAAGAAACGAGATGCAGTATAGAAAATTCAAAAAGGATAAGTATACCCGGTTATTGTTCATTTTTCAACGAGTCTAAATTACAAGGAGCCAGGGGAGCGGATAGATACTCGGGTACAGCAGTTTTTTACAAAGAAAAATTGAATATTATAGATATTTTTATTGATTTACCTGGTTATGAAGATCAAGAAGGAAGAATAATAAGAGTCGTGTTCGAAAATTTTATACTTGTAACTGTTTATGCTCCAAACAGTGGTACAAATTTTGACAATAAAATTTATTTTATGGATGCGATGATAGATTATCTTAATAATATAACAGAACCAGTTGTGTTTTGTGGAGATCTGAATGTAGCAATTTCTACTCACTTTGATAG
>MDTA01075893.1_pt1 | contig 23801 bp, 48 predicted proteins | sample 811151 | NCBI WGS metagenome assembly MDTA01 (sample SAMN05326648, study PRJNA326480) | marine metagenome | isolation source: seawater | place: Indian Ocean: South | collected 2010
AGATGTTTTGAAATCTATTACGGAAAGTTTACCTTCCCATTCTGCTACACAGTCCACTCTACCAGCTACTTGTAGATAATCAGAATATAAAGTGGCTTCTTGACAATGTATATTATTTATATTGTTAGCTAGTATATTTTTGATACTGTTGAATGTTTCTTTATCAGATGGCATAAACTTTTTTTCATCAAGTTCATTGTTGATAAAGTCTTCACACATTTGGTGCACCTTAGTACCCCTACGTGATGCTTGAGTAGATATACGATTGGCTTCTTTCTCACCAACTCTTTGTCTCCACTCCCATATTGCTTTCTTATTGAAATGTCCTAAAACAGTTGTGATAGATGGATACTTCTTACCTTCTGGTGTTACGTAGTATCTTTTTCTATCTATTGTTTCAGTTTTAATTTCTGGAATATCATTATCTAAGTGAGTAAACATCACAAGTCCATACTATACTTTCCTTTACGAATACCAGATTTATTTAAAGCATTCACATTTTTAACTGTTTTATTTGATCTACCACCAACTTGATCGGCTAGTGATGAGTTAGGGTGGGCTTCTGCGATACGTGATAAGTTTTCATTCCAACCACCATCATTCTTGATGCCACCCACCATAGACACCATATTCAAACTTTTAATTTGTTGTGTCATATGTGGATTGTTTTTAAGATATTCTTCTCTGGCTGACATGGACATCATCTCTGTCACTTCTTCGCCAGTATCATTATTCATAAATGTATATAACGGCATAATATTTCCTCATACTGCAAAACTTTCTCCACACCCACATTGTGCTTTTGCATTAGGGTTGAGAACTGTCAAGTAGCTACCACCTAACTCTTCAATATAATCTACAGTACAACCAAATACGAACATCTCAGCCATTGGATCTAAGTAAAGATTCGCAACTGTTGGTTCTTTATCAGTTGTACCCCATTCATATTTAAAGCCCGAACACCCACCACCTTTTACAGATAGTGAGACATTCGGACTTCCAACTTGGGCAAGATATTCTTTTGCCCGTTCTGTTATGTTTAACATAGTACTCATAGTACTTTATTTATATGTACTCGTCAAGACTTATCTTTGACGTTCCAAATTCTCATGAGAAGTTCTATGTATTTTTTCATCTCAGATTCAGACATAATTAAAATGTAGACTTTGGTTCATCATCAGTAATTTTTACAACAAAGTCACCAGAGATTATTCTTTCAGATAAACCTGCAATCTTTGCTTTCATGTCTGCTGATATTTTACTATCAAACTCATAGTAAGGTGCTAGAGATGCACCACCTTTTGCCATCATAGTCCAATCGTGATACTCTTCAGCACTCCAGTTACCAGCTTTTACTTTAGCAATCGCATGATCAATTGCACCTTCCATATGCCATAAAGCAGAAGTAACAACAACATCTGTACCGTTTTCTTCTTTGTTCATATCATTCACATTACCAAAAGCTAGTATACCTTTTTCTCTACAAGCATCTACAACACCTGCACGTTCAGCATATAATATATCACAACCAGCTTCTATCTGTGCAAAAGCGGCTTCTTTTGCTTTTGGCGGATCATACCAAGAACCAATATAAGTTACTTTAAACTCACATTCAGGATTCATACTCTTAGCTCCGTCCATAAATGCATGAAATAATCTATTGACTTCACCGATGGCATAACCGCCTACCATACCAAGTTTCTTAGTCTTACTCATTTCACCAGCTAATATTCCCATCAGAAAGCATGGTTCGTGAATATAGTTATCAAATACTGAGAAGTTGTTTCCATGTGGCTTGAATGGATCGCCCATTAAAAATGCAATATTCTCATAATCATCAGCAACTTTTCTAGCTTCTTTACTAATACCAAAAGCCTCACCAACAATCATGTTTACACCACTATCGCAGTATTCTCTCATAACTCTTACGTAATCAGTATTAGCAGTACTCTCTGAATATACGTAATCTATCTCACCACGTTTTGCCGCGGCATCAAGTGCAAGATGCAATCTTGCTACCCACTTTTGTTGTGTTGGTACTGTGTATATACCAGCAACTTTTAATTTGCCACCTGCAAACGTAGGGAAAGCTGATAAGGCCGCAATAGCAGTAGCAGTACCTATACCAAACTCTCTTCTATTCATTCTTAATTTCATTTAGTTCTCCTTTAGACAAAAAAAAGGGGCGACTCAGCACCCCAGGTTAAATTTAATATTTGTGTTTCAAATGTTCCACTTGTTTTCCTTTTTTTCACAAATCGTAGTATATATAATTAAGCAACTTTGTACCAGTATGGTACATCACGTTTAGTCCATACTGCAAAGCCACTTTTTGCTTCTCTGTAATAATTACGATATGAAGCCAACGAATCATTCTTTACGACACATTGTGGAAAGTGTGACATAGCTGGTGTTGGCTGAGTGAAAGGTTTGTCAGGAATATTTTTTGGTGCCATGGCAAGTAACACTCGTAGTTTTGTATCTGTAGAATGTTTCTTACCATATCTGTGTGTATACTCGTCACACAATGCACAAAACAAATCATAGAGCCATCTGTAATTCATTCTTGATGCTCTAGTCCATACTGCTGATGGGTGATGATAATGAACTGCTTGATAAAAAGTTTTATCGTAGTAATCATTTTCGAAACGATATCTTTTGACTTTACGGCCATTCTTTGATAAGCCAGTATATTCTACTGCATCTAGCATTCTGTGTGCAGTTGATAGTAACTGTGCATACTCGACAATCATTTTGACAACATGTTTATCAACATGCATTTTAGCACATTCTTTTACATCTTCATCTAAATAAAATACATTCATAATTCACCTCTTAGTACATAATCTAAAATTTGCATAAGCCATATGTCATGTTCTATACCTAATATAAACCATTCATACAATATTGTCAAGACATAACATACAAAAACTAACGACATTGTTACTTTGAATGTGTATTTTTTCCATGTATGTGTTTCTTTTATTTCGTGAGTATAATGAGTTTCGTCCATTAGGGCAATCTTAACACTTTATGAGCAAACCATTTAAGAATACCTTTTATTGTATTCTTAATCCAGTTATTAAAAAAGTGTCTGATTAATCTAACCGCGATAAGTATTGGTGAAGTTATAACATCAAGAATTAATAATAAAAAATCAACAATAATGTCAATAATACTATCGACATTCCATAACCCTTTTACTCTATCCTTTAGTCTCTGCCACAACTACTTCTTTCCCTTCTTCTGTTTTGCTCTTTTATTTCTAGCTTTTCTTTTCGCTGAGCCGATTTTTCTCCTGCCAGTAGATGGTTTATTTTTATGTGGCCAAGGCATTATTCAGTTATCCTAGCTACAAATTTTTCAACAGATAAATTAGCGGGTATTAAACCTTTCTTTCTCATTCTATTCCAACAGCCTTCTATACCAGCATCAATGCCTTTTTTAGTTCCTTCGATATAACCAATTCTATAAGATGTAAAGCCACACCCTATTAAAATAAAAAGCATTAATAACTCATACATATATTATTCTCCAGCATAATTTTCTATAAATTTATCTATTAGTATACCATAAGCATTGTCAGTATCCAGTTGATACATTTCTACAGTAGGAAAAACAAAAGTAAATCTTACATCTTTGTGTTCATTCATAAACCAATTTAGATAAGATACTCTATGAATATTGTCTTCTGCATTTGCATGAGTTTCAATACCATAACCTTCACTATCTTTGTAAATATTATCTGTAGAACGATTTTTATCAACCATTAAAAAATCAAAACCTAAACAAAACAATTTCTTATGTCCAGATTTAATCGCCTCTTTCATTGCAACCATACCAGCATTATTTCTTCTACCAGTAGTTTCTTCAAAACATTCTTTCTCTGGTGGAAATATAATATTTTCTGGTAATTTATCATATAAATCAGTTAGTATCTTTTGAAAAGTTTTATCAATACTAACTAGGTAATCATATTTATCAAAGTCTCTATATAGAGCATTACACCCATATATTGTACCTTTACCAATTAATTTATCTAAGTTGATACTTTTTCTACTAGGTCCATTTCCTATAATAAAAGCAGTACTCATTTTAAATAATCCTCTATTGGTTTTTCTAACTCAATTATTCTTTTTTCAAGTTCATTAATTTTATCAACCATTCTCTGCATCTCATGTCGTATAACATGATCAGTTGTAGATGTAAAACCCTCTCTCTTCTTAGAAGTAAAATCTAGTTCCATTACCAATTACTCGCTAAGTTTGGAAAAGCTTCTGCTACTAATTTTTTAGTTATACCTTTGTAAGGTAGTTTTCTTTCTTTCATGCCCAATAAAATTTTGGCTTCTACATGACTTACAGTTTCTAGCATGTTGATAAACAACTCTTCTCTTTTATGTTTCTTTAAATTTTGTTGTTGCTCACTCGGTCCTTCTACAAACAAATAAAACTTACGACTCTCATACTCTAACTGTCCTTCATTATCAGAAATAGTATTTGGTGTAAATGGTGGTGTACCTTCAGGTAATAACCATTTTACATTTGGATCATAAGTGAATCCTAAAATCGCTTTTAAACCAGGACTACTACAACTACGTAGATGCTCTACTTTATCTTTGCGAGATTTTAATTTCTCATTATCTGAGAACATCTGATGAAATGTCTTTCTCATTAAAATTCTCCAATCTTATCTATCAATAACTTTAATCTATTCTTTATAAAATAATTTAGTAGTCCACTTCTAGATGGTATTTTATAGTTATCGAACTTCTCATTAATTTGATTCTTTATGTTGTCTGGTACTAACTCCAAGTTTACCAGAGTTTCATTTCGCTTATAATTTCGTAACATTATCTCATTACAAAAATCTCTGGGATCTAAACCCATCCACTTTTCTATCTTTTTAGATGCTAGTGGTTTTTGTCTAGAACCAACAACAATACAATTATCTGCCGATAGAAAGTTTGGTACACCATCACCTCTATCACCTCTCATAATATGTTCACGTAGAAAAGCCTCTGGGTTATTGATACGTATCCACTTCTTGAGCATTGGTGAATACTGTTCTACGTTTGCATATTTCTGTAGTTGTGCAAAATCTTTATCGCCAGATACTATTAATATATCTTCATCATCTTCTGCTTTAAGTATTTTACCAAATCTGTGACAGAGTGTGCCGATAATATCATCTGCTTCTGCTCTATCTACTTGTAATACTTTCCAGGGAAATGTTTCTTTGAGTTCATCTCGTATCTTGTTTAAGATACTAAAGATATGATTCCAATCTAGTGTAGATTTTTCTCTATCATCTTTTCTATGTGCTTTGTAGTAGGGAAATATATCTTTACGCCAGTAATTCTTATCATCACAAGCAATTATCATTTTTCCATACTTTGATCCAAACTTTACGTTATACAAACGAATTGAATTGAGAATCATATGACGTATCATATTTTCCTCAATCTCATCATTATTACGTTGCAGTTGCATCATCAAGTTACTAATCATAACTTGATTCAAGTCAAGTAGTATCATTATATACTCTCTATTTTAATTATCTAATAATATTTATATCACACTATAGAGTGTTTTGTCAAGTTCTATATCGGTCCTCAATTTCTTTAATTCTAGCTTTCAACCAAATCTGTACATCTTTTGGTAAAGACTCATCTTTTAATTCGCTAGTCAAAACATACCAAATCTGTCTATCTACACTACTCATCTTCGTTTTCAAAATTCATTGACATTTGTTCTTCCTCAGATAATTCTTCAGTATCTAATATTTCAGACATTTCATCTAACGTAGTATGAAATTCATGATGTATTCCCATGTTTCGATATAAAGCTGATCTTACTGATTCTACTGTGAAAGCAAAATCTTTCATAAACTCTTCATTGTCAATCTTAAAACCTGACAATCCAATATTCGCCAATAAACTACTACAATGTTGATCAACTATATTATTAATATAATGTTCTTTTTGTCGGCGTATCTTTTTAAGCATATCCAAAGAGTCGTTTTGACGAATAGACTCTTTGGGAAATTTGATAATTTTACTCATCTTCGTATTTATTACCAGCGGGAACTATGGTTCTGAGAGTAATTTTTTTCTCTTGATCGGCACCATAGAACATATCGACATAAGTGCCAATACGAATGTAAGTTTGTAGATTACGTATGTAACCTTCAACATCAGCCAATTTAGCAATTGAGCCTTTTGCATTTGCACGAACATTCTTTCGTAAGCCCGGTAATTGCTCTCTGTTATACTTTATCCAAGACATAACATTTTTGTAAGATAATGGGTGATCATCGGGTTTTGCTAACACATCTGGGTGTACATGTGATAACTTTGGTGGATTATTTAATTGGCGTTGCTCTCTAGCTTTTGCCAATCTTTCAGCCGCGGCTCTACGAGCCTCTTCTGACATTTTACGTTTCTTTTTTAGAACCATATTAACTCCATATTATTAATGCTAAATAAAATATTGTTGCAATACCTAGAAGACAAAAGCCTTCTACTAAACTTGCTATGATATAATGTTCTTCAAACCATTCATCACTTTTTATAAGCCAATTTCTTATACTTTTTATCATCGCCAACTGCCCTCTCTTTTATATACTTTGTATGCTTCAAGTGTACTTAATTTTTGAGCATACGGATTACGAACTATAAAAATTAATAATTCTTCAAACGTCATACCTAAGAACTTTGCATCTTTTTTAAGAACTTTCAAAGCCGCTTGTAATTTCATTATACACTCCCTTGTAAATGGTAAACACCAATTTTATCAATAAACAAATCATCAGGGACACTTGTTACTGTGTTTATCTTATACTCTGAGAAACTTAATTCACTATCTTTGTCCCAGTCAACAACTATTGTATCTAAACATGCTTTATAATCTTTTGTGATTTCTTTAATCACACCATAAGTCCAGGGGTGTAAAGCTCCCCAATTGCCAATTATTTTATCACCGATATTCATAATAACTCCTTTAATAAATCTTCTTGACTAGTTTCTAATGTCACGACATGTCCGAGATATTTGTCGAAAGTCTTGACTAAGTTTATATAATCACCAGATTTCATCTGTTCAATTACATGATCTCTAACAACTTTGTCTTTGATTGCTTTATGAACAAAGCCAAGTAGGTAGAAAGAGTTTCCCTCACTACCATCTAGATCAATTGTTAGAGATTTTTCTTTATATTTTTTGTCTTGAATCATAATAACCTCTCTACGAATCACTTACACTATTATAATAACAGGTTCTACGGATAAGTCAACCATTAATATATGAACCATTCTTCTTTTAGCATTTCTATCGCTTGTTCTTTAGTCATATAACCAGTATAACGATCATATGGCTGAACTAAATCAGGCATATCATCTTCTTTACAGATAGTACCAATATACCAACCAGCGGCACTCGCCATAACTAATGGTTCACTTACAACACCTTTGAAGTGATTTAGTTGGCCAGTAAAATCTCTGGTAAATTTGATATCTTTTAATTTTTTGAGTAATTTCATATTTTCTCTCTCTTTGTTATACTATTATAATAACAGGAAAAAAGAGAAAGTCAACCCTCATGGAATAACTCAATAAAATCAATGAGTTATGAGAGTTGACTTTTAAATAGTTTTAGCGAATCGTAGCGAATCACTTTAATTTGCCATCAAGCTTTATTAGAATTAAATCTAGTTTTTCTTCTATTCTGTTGAGGGATCTATGAAATTCGTCCCATGGCTTTATTAATGGTTGTCCATACGACATAGCATTTTTATTCCAACCTGATTCTTTCTCAGATTTTTTTTCTTCTTTTGATAATTGTCTCAATTTCCAACCTATCCAATCATAATACCTAAGTGGTTCTGGATCATTCTGATTTTGCATTCTGCTCTCTTAACTGAAGAACACCCTGTAACATACCAGTCCATTCGTTTGCTCTCATTTCCCAGTTAAAGAAATTATCAACCCAGTTCTTTTGAATGATTAGTTTTCTATTCATATCTTCACTTCTATGAATATTTATAGCATTGTTTAGAAAATTAACAAATATATTTGCATGTGTTTGTAAGTCTTCATGCCAATGATACATTGTAGCAAAACCACCAGTTGTTTCTGGTAATGCCCCATAATTAGGACAAACAATTTGACAACCAGCAGACATAGCTTCAATAGCGGCTATACAAGATGTTTCTGTCCATATACTTGGATATGCAAATATATGTGCAGACTCTAAAGCTTTTCTTACTACATCATTTGGTTGAAAACCATGATAAGTCATATTAGGGTGTTCTTCAATAACTTTGAAGATTTCTTTATATGGCTCATCTCTGTGTCCCCAACCATAAGCATTAAAAGAAGAATACACATCAAAATGTATTTTATCTTTTAACTTCTCAGCTAACTTTTGAACAGCGGCTACTGCGATATTTAAACCCCTATGTGGTGTTGTATGATAAATTATTCGTATCTGTTCACCATCTTTACACTTTTCTGGTAATATAATAGGATCAATTGCATTTCTCAATACAAAAGTTTCACTATATGGTATACCATATGCTAACATATAAGTTTGCATTTGATAGTTAGATACAAATACCAATCTATCAAATCTTTTTCGCTTTTCTTTATCTGCTAGATGTTGATTTTCTGGATCATTCCATAAGTCATGTAACCAAAGAATATTTGGCTTGTCTTCTGAAACTTCTCTAACTCTAGATTTAATGATATTAAATTGTTCGAGTAAATCTTTATCTACTCTCTCAAGTAAAGCTTTGTTCATCAGTTCAGTACCACCAAAAGACTCTTTATAAGTCCCATCTTTTGTCGGTCCTGCCGGTTCTTCACTCTTTAATTTAAATTCATCAGGATTCGAATCTTTAACTTCAAGCGACATCACTTACTCCGATTACTGTGTCCCAACGAAAAGAACGCCAAGCTTTCTTATCAACGTCCCATACTGCTAGAACTTTATCAGAGTCTGTTTCTCTGACTTTTTTTTGTGAAAGGGGATTTTTTTTAGTTGCTTTTGGTAGCATCTTTTTTTGAAGAGTGGCTTTCATCTTACGTAGAGTACCATCTTTCTTCGTGAAATCGATATTCATGACTTTTTCTTGCAAGTCTTCTATAATATCTTTTTTGGCTTTATCATCTATCATACACAATGTCCTTTCTCATTCAACCAAATCATTAATTCATTAAAACCACCAATATGTTTTGTATCATCATATATTTGTGGTACAGTTTTTAATCCTGCATTTTTAATTTTAGCTTTAGCCTCATCATCTTTCCATACATCTATGTAGTTGTATGGGATCTTAGCTTCATCTAATACGAGTTTTGAATCTTCGCAGTAGTTACAGCCAGGGCGCCCATACACAACTATCATTGATTTTCAAACAATGGCATTGATGATGATGCATCTCCAAAAAATTTATCAAGCATTTCAATTCGATCATTCGCAACAGCCATAGTATCTAACTCTTTTTGAATGGCTTCAACGATATCAGAATGTTCACCAATACCTACAGATTTATCCATATAAACCATAATATTAGTTTTTGCTCTTTCTAATTCACCTTGGGCATGCATACGTGCCGCTTTAATTAATTGTGCTTTCATAATATTCTCCATTTTATTAGAATTAATATAACATCATCTATACTTATTTGTCAAGACTCAATCGTCAATGGGATCTTCCCAACCCCAAGCACTCAAGTTACTTCTAAAGTTTTTCAACTTATTGTCATACTTTTTATTTGTTGCATCATTCATGTTTGCTAAGTGATAACCAGCTTCTCTGTCGAAACCTTTAATGTCTTGAAAAATTCTTTCATTCGCACTAAGTTGTCTGGATCTTTGTACATATATGAATGCTTTATATAATTGATACCTTACGACATCACACACTTTACATGTGCTATCGTATACAGTTGTTACAACTGCCATTTTCTTTACCTCTTTTCTAAAATGTTATGTGAATTTGGATACGTGAAGTACCCGTTTCTATTTAGATAGTTTATCATTGAACCAAGTGCATACCCGTATTGCATTATTTTAATTTCATAAAAGTTCCAATATTTGTAGAATCGTAGCAAATCTTATTTACAAACCAATTGTAAAATACTTTGTAGTTATTCAACATAATATCTTTATCAACATTACATACTTTATAGTAAGTTTCTTTTAAACTCTTAATATTACCTTTAATAACTGCATGATTATATTCTGCTAAACCAAAACGAACTACTGGTACTTCATGTAGCATTGATTCCATACCAGTACCAGAGTTTACAACATATACTGCTTTTGCTTGTTTAATTACAGAATGTATATGAACTTCATGTTCTAGCCATACACAATTTGGATATTGTTGTATCATAGCTTTGATATGTTGTAAACTGCCTGGATTTATTGGGTGATTTTTAAATACGACTGGTACACCAGTTCTTTGAGCCCACTTAGCTAGTGATTCAGCTAGAACTTCAACTGATACATTACTATGCCATAATATTGTTTCATCATGAGGGAGTTGTAATGGACAGAAAATAAAATCACCAACTTTATTTACAAACTCTTTTTCTGGTTGATCAAACTTAGTACCACCAGCTTTTGCTCTATCTTGAAACTTTTTGAATGTTGCACCATCATCATCTGGTACATCATAGCTATCATTTGAAAAAGATGCACCACCCCCCCAGCCTTGTTTATCAATTGTAAAGAGCCATGGTAATACTGTTTGCATATAATATCTACAAGTATCATTACCTTTAAAATTATGCTTTTCTACATGTGGCACATACGTTATGTCTGGATTAAATAACTCTACAATGTGTTGATCAAACTTCCATCTCTGCTCTTCAATCACAACAACTTTATCATTCTGTCGTTTATGATGTTCCGTAAGTTTATCAACAAAGTTTTTCCAATGCACACGAATTGGTGGCAACGGATTATCGTTTCTTTGTTCTAAACCAAATTTCTTAAATGGTAAATCAAGTCTTGGTTTTAGAATTAGAATTTTTCTGTTCATGATTTATTCCATATGTTTGATGGTGCTGATGGAAGTCTATTAAAATCATTCTTTGCTTTTAAATATCTTTGATTTTCATATTTACGTGGCCCCTTGCCAGTCCAAATCACAGTATCTTCAACAAACTCCCAGTCCATAAAGTTACCATCAAACTTTGTAATATTTTTCTCATCTAATCTAGAAAATGTTTCTGATAATGCAATCTGATCAATAAACCATCTCATTGGACCTTGTTTGATTCTTTCATTAATAGCAAAAGCAACATTTATAGCTTGTGCAGTTAAGTATACACAACCAGCGGCAACTCTAGTACCTTCTGCTTCCCAACCCATAGTACCAGCTAAAGGTTCTCTTGGAAAATATCCTGTTGGTGTGCTTGGCCATTCAAAGTCATTCATGAATATACAATCAACATCTACAATCATCATAGCACCAGCGATTGGTAATATTTGAGGGAGCATCATAAATCGTAGACAAGAATAATATGATTTAGCATCTATTGGTGTAGCACCCAAATCATTGTATGAACATGTCAATGTAACATCAATATCTTTTTTAATTACTGCTTCTATGTTTAATACAGTTGGATCTGGATCACAAATGTGAATATGTACGTCTTTACCAATATCATTGAGTGAATATATTAAAGATGGTGCATGTGACTTAAAATACTCTTTATCACAAGCGGCATATACTACTCTTTTATTTGGAAGTTCTCCATATATCATGATGATCTATTACCTCTCAATGCAAAGAACAATGCACCAACCCATAGAAATACATGTAGATTATCATACAATATAACATCTAAAAAGCTTTCTGGTTCACCAATCCATATTACACCTGTCATGATGCAACATAATACAATACCACTAAAACGAGTAAAGAAATCACCATAAGGTTCTATGATATCATGTCCCATTGCATAATGCATAAAAGCTGGTGTCTTCCATAGAAGTCCACCTACAATTAATCCTATACCACCTAATATTTCACCATATGTGACAAACCACCAAACAAGATATGATAAATCATATGATGCGGCTTCTTCAGCACTAACTGGTAATTTCATAAAACCTTGCTGAAGAAAAACAACTATCAAAGGTAATCTTATTAACCAATGACTCTGACAAAATTCTGGTAATTTTGATATTATACTTCTCACGGTTCTCTCCATCTAAAAACATTTGGTGTACAGAAGTTTCTACCAAACTTACAAGTGTTATCATCTCTACACACTCTTTCATGCTTACTATTTTGCCAACACTCTGACTTCCATGGATCAGTATATTTTTTTACAAATCTATCCCATGTATCATCAATTGTCATTAACCCTGCAAGAGGTAATATTATTGTTAAAAATATAATCCACAAAAATGCAGAACCAAAACCTTTATTATGATATGCTTGATTACTCATTAGTCATATCTTTCAACATTGCATTGATTTCATTGATATTAGTTTCCATCTGTTGCAATCTATCACCTATCATGTAACTCAATGTTCCACCTAAAAGAGCGGCAACGAATATCATTACCCAAATTATTTTACCAAAATGTTTCATATTCAACTCACTTTTATTGCTATGTATATACACAAAAATAGTATGGCTAACTTACCATAATCTAAATCAAATTTTGTACCTTCACCGTACATTTCTTCCCATTGTTCTCTAAGTTTTTTCATAGTATTGCTCCCACTATTACATTGATAAAAAGTGTGCCACCTATCATGATGATAAGTGTTAAAAGCAGAGATGTTCCTTCAGTTATTTTAAACTTCATCTGCCAATAATCCCGTACTTGACACCACGATCAATTGTATAATCTTCAAGTTTGTAACCTTCAAGAATAGCTTCATCATAATGTCTTTCAAATATTTCAACTAAATCTGGCCTTGGGTGATCTTTTGCTTCACCTGTAAACCAAGCTGGTTTCCATGGCTGTGTTGCCATATGTGTATAATGCAATTGCCATATCTCATCTGTATCACCATCGTGAGAGTTCCATCTTTTATCTAAACTACCAACTAGATTATTCTGTATAAACAATTGAATAAATTGGTGATGTGCAGTTGGATCAGATTTCCAATCTTTTACTAGTGGTACTACATTTTTCCATTTAGCATTATCGAATACTATTACACAGAACTCTTTACCACCAAATCTTTCACCATCTCTAGCAATACACAACTGTTTTTCTGGTATTGGCAAATCTATTAGTTCTGCCATATCTTTCAAGTTAATCATATCACAATCAGTATAGATTGCTTTACCCTCAAAGTTACAAGCTTCAGGGATTCCCCATCTAAAACCAGAGAATGGTGTACTCCAATTCTTATCAGCCCAACCATGCCAAAAAGATGACTCATCATTTGTTTGCCTCATCCAAGTTATGTCTACTTGTCTACTACAATTCTTACGTATTGAGTATTCGTAAGCCATTTCTATTTTAGCATCTTCTCCATTTGCAGAAGTTCCTATAAATAATTTTACTGCATCATTCGCCATATTTGTATCCTAACAATTGTATTTCTGGTAAAAATACTTTACCAACTTCATCTATTTTTTTCTGATTCTCATTATACATTTCTTTATAGTCTTTGACAAGTCTAAAATGCCCTTTTGTCTTAGTTTTTTCTACAAGTTCTTTTTTTACATCTATACCAGTTTTCTTGTATAACATTCTATACATTTCATTCATTTCTTCATACTTAAACAAATTAAAATCATAGTCAAAAGCTGGTTCATATTTCATGTAGTCAGCTGGATATGCTGTAAATTTATGAAAGTGTTCTTTGTATTTTGCTATCTTTCTAGGCTCACCATATTTTTCTATGAAAAAATATTGACTTACAACTTTATCCCATGGATTTCTCTCAATAGTAAAAATCCACCAAGATTTATCTATCATAAATTCAACTTTTTTAAATGGTGCATGGCCAGTATATAAACCTTTACGATTATTAATTTCCATATTCATTGATGGAGTACCATCTTGCATAGAGCCTGTGCAGATATCTCCCGCATCTTTATCAAGATATGGTTGCACCAACTTTTCGAAAGTTGATCCTGCAGTTTTTCTTGTTTTAATGAATAGAAATTTATGTTTAAAGGAAACTATCACTCAAATAACCTACTGTATATTCTTTGTTCGCTTATATGTAGTGGTTTCTTGTACCACTTACCATTGATATTATCATTATAATATTCTTCATTCTCTAACACATCACGTTTAAATTGTTGTTTTACTTCTTCGTAATTAACATCACCTTTAGTAGTATGTAATGATAGTATTATTCTTTTATAATTATATATTCCGTGTTTATCTACTTCAGCTAGTAATTCTTTAGATGATCCGTAATATTGTTTCCAATTTGATTCTGATCTAACTCTTTTAGATTTACCTTTAACTTTTCGTAATTGATAAAAGTATTTTCTGCCAATATATTTTTTATGTGTATCAAGTTCAATAATAATGTAAACAAAACCTACGTAATTTTTTATATCTTCAGATGTAAAAGGCTTTCCGTTAAATAGCCATTGATTACTATATTCATTCGTCTTCGTCTTGCCATTCTTCGTCATACTCATCATCGTCCTCGATATCTTCTAAATCAATATCTGCCCCACAAAATGGGCAATAAATAGGTTCATTCTTATCACTATTTATGTTGACGATTTCATACTCTGCTCCACACTCTGAGCATTCGAGTTCGTAAGTAATTTCTTCTTCTGGATCTTGCATAATTCTTACCCTAGTTGAAAGATTGCATTTATTTAGTTAAACGCCATACACCGTATTGTGTGTATTATTGACACGTACAAAAGTAGTACACTTACTTAGTTGTTTTAAATTCTTTGCACCAACATAAGTACAAGCTGAACGTAATCCACTTAATATATCAACTATTGTAGGTTTTATTGGACCTCTATAAGGAACTGTCACAGTTTTACCTTCAGAGCCACGATACTCATTTGTAATTAATTTACCATGTTTTTCCATAGCAGTTTCTGATGCCATTCCGTAAAACTGCATTCCAACTGGCTCTGGGTTATCATCTTCGAATACTAATTCACCACTACATTCATCATGTCCAGCTAACATACCACCTATCATTACAAAATCTGCACCAGCGGCAAAAGCTTTTACAATATCACCTGAACTATTACAACCACCATCAGCTATAATATGTCCACCTAAACCATGAGCGGCATCAGCACATTCAATAACAGCAGATAATTGAGGATAACCTATTCCTGTTTTTACTCTCGTAGTACAAACGGACCCAGGGCCTACACCAACTTTTACGATATCTGCACCAGCTAATATTAGTTCGGCTGTCATATCAGCAGTTACAACATTTCCACAAACTATTGTAGCTTGAGGAAGTCTTTCTCTAAGTTTTTTAAGAGCATCTACAACTGCTATAGTATAACCATTCGCAACATCTATACCAATAAAAGACATACGAGTATTATTCCAAACTTTTATGACATCTTCCATCTCTTCGTCAGATATACCAGCCATACACCCTAGAAAATCTTGAGTACCTTTATATGCTATTTTCCACCAATCATCAGATTTGTTAAGTGCTTTTGCTATACAAGTAATAACTCTGAAGTCTGATAATGCTTCATGCATCTTAAAAGTTCCCACAGTATCCATATTTGCGGCCATTATGGGAACACCACTCCATTCTCGTTTACTGTTTCTAAAGATATATCTTCTTTCGATATCTACACTTGCTCTAGTTTTAAGTGTGGATCTTTTCGGACGAATCAATACGTCAGAATAATCCAGTTTTATATCTTCTGAGATTAACATTATATTTCACAACCACCAGCAACACAAGCTAACTCTTGAGAACCTTCTGTCATATCTGTATTCTCATATTTTGACAATAAACTCCAATCAATATTTGAAGGCATCTTTGACATTTCTTTGTTATACTTCTTTTCTTCAATATCTTGATATGGTGCTTGTTTATACACATGCTCAGAGTAAGGTAGAAATGAAACACCACTCATATAATCAAAATGCTTATAAACCCATGCACCAACATCAAACCATTCATTTTCTTTTACAGAAATAGTTACAGATGGCTTATGCTCACACCAGTGCTTTTGATATACGAGCCATAATTCTAATTGTTCGATAGCATTCATATCTTGTCGCATTACTGCATCAGATGGTGCTTTCATAGGAAATGAAAATACATAAGTATGCTCTGGCTTCATTACATCATCTTCACATGGAAAGCCTGCATCTTTCATATACTGTGCTAAAGGATCTTTCTTATCAGCACGTACTGTACGTATATAATATGGATTATGTCGTGCATGAATACCAGATGCAGAATCTACTAACTGAGATACAGTACCTGATGGTTTTACACAAGTAATAGCAGTTGATTGTGGTATACCAATTTTATTAGCCCACTCTGCATTTGTTTCTACTGCAACTTGCTTTAACTGTTCTAATCTTTTTTCTAGTCCTTCATCTTTACCATTCATCAATGATGAGTCCATAATACCAGTAAGAGAAACGCCAAGTAGACGTTCCTCTTCTGTATTCTTTTTCCAGTTGCTTGAGAGATATTTAAAATTTACAAGTGTAGATTGAAATGTACCAAGAATTGTGGCTAATCTAACTTTATCTTTTAAACTCTTCATAGTATCTGTTGAACGTATTACGACTTCTGATAAGTTACAAAACTGTTTACTCCTCAAGATGATTTCGGAGCAGGGGTTTGTGCCGAAATCCCAGTCATTGTCTCGTCTACCGTTACGTCCAGCTTGTTCTTTTGCAGATTCACGATTGAAGATCCCTCGTTCTCCAGATTTGGAATCGTAGAGGCTTTTCCATTCGTCCATGAAGATGCCGATCTCCGGCTTCTCTGTATAACATGCTGAATTATTCGCAAGTGCCCTTTGCCCATTGTCTTCCCACCATTGTCCTGATTTAGCGACTCTCATACGATCATCACTAAGGTTACTTAAAGAGATAAGTGCTGAACGTCTAACTCCACCCACAACAACTATCTCGGCTATTTTGCATACTAGATCATGACACTCTAAAGATGATAATCTTCTACCAGTTGCATTTTTAAATATGTTTGTTGCAAATCTAAACAACTGATCGAGTGGTTCTGGTCCAGATGCTCTACCACCAAATGTTTTTAGTGGTGCTCCAGCTGGCCTTACTTTACTTAAATCCCACTTTGGAATTTGGCCAGAATATAATAAATGAATAATTTCTTTTAACGATTTAGCCCAACCTAACTTACTGTCAGGCACTACAACTGTAGTATCAGTAGGGTGCATCTCGTCTGCTACAAGAGGCATTTTAGAAACATCTTGTCTTTCTACAGAAAAGCCAACACCAGTACCATTCATAAGAATATACAGTATTTCATCAAATGCTCTTGGTGAATCTACTGCGACATATGAACAATTATAACCAGCAATATTCTCTCTCTTGAGTGCTTCACCTGCCGTCATTAGACATCTCATTGATGGCATTACTTTTTGTGATAGAACACCAAGTTCTAATTCTTTTCTCTCTTCTGGTGTAAGTTTATAATTATTCTGCTCTTTCAAATGCTCTTCAAAAAAATCAAAATATCTACTAACAGTTTCTTCCCAATTCTCTCTTCTCTTTTTATCTGGTAACCACCTAGAGTATCTTGAGAGATGTATAAATTCTTGGTATTCTGTCGGTAAATGATTACTTGGCATGGCCTTCTCCTACTAGATATTTCCACGAAACAGGAAATATTTCTTTTGTTAATTTGTTAATTTGTTCTGCTATTATTCTGGTTTCAGCTTGTGCATCTTCTTTCATTCTTAAATTACACACTCTAGCAAATGCATAAAGTGTACCACTCCAAAACCATTCTGTCATCATGTTCTGAGGAAGAACCATACGAGCCATTTCTGGTGCAACTCCTTCACTCAATAAATTCTTATATGTCTGTTGTACAAATTTCATTGTACCCGCTATATCGTACTCTAAAGTCTCATCACTTGATCCTTGTTTTATACTTTTTTCTGGACGTTTTCTCCATACTTTTGGTATATAAAACTCTGGTTCATCATCAACATATCTTCTACTTACTTCATTCCATACTAACCCCACTTGATGCTTAACTAATTGTCGAGCAACAAATACAGGTGCTTTGATTCTAAATTGTACAGAAGCATGTCCAAATGGACTCCAATGATTATGCTCTGCGAGATATTTTATAAGTTTCTCATCTCTGTCTTCAAATTGTGTTGACTCTTTATCGAAAGAAACTCTTGCGGCATTCACAACACTCAAATCTGATCCCATAGAATCAATCAGATATACTATCATTCAGTTTTTCTCCACTCACTAAGTTTTACTTTTGCTCTTAAATCTGCAAATGTGTTATCATTTATAATTTGCAAAATCTCTACTTTTGACAATCCAGACAGTATCATATCATTTATATCTTTTTGTTTTAAAAAAGTTGGCCAGATACAAATAGAGTAACCATCTGAAATATTTTTAAACATTTTGCTTGTAATTTCACTAGACTTAGCTTCATTATCATAAACAAGAACTACATTTTGTATTTTGTCTTTTATATATGCACCACCGTCGGCCCCAGCCATAGCGATAGAATTTGGTAGAAACATAGAGTCAATAGGGCCTTCGACTACATACACTTTCTTTGTCCAGTCAACTTCATCTAGTCCAAATATTTTGGGCTTATCTTCATCTAACATTATAGTAATATACTTTAAGGGATTTTTACCGAATGCTCTACCTTGAAAACCCATCAGATTTTCATACTCATCAAAGAAAGGTATGATTAATCTTGGCTCATCATTCTTCTCTGATAGTTTTCTTGGAACTAGACTATTCACGAACTTAGCAAAGTGTGGTGCATAATATAATTTTCTATGATACTCATTTGGTATCATACGTTTTGTCACATATTTCTTTACTGGGTGATCATATCTAAGTTGAGAAACTTTTTTCAAAGCTTTCAGAGGTGTGTTAAAGTGGTATTTTCTCTTAGTGAATACAATTCCCTGCGATTTATTTTTATCCATACCAGGTGTAATCCTACGAGTATCCATAAATGATTCCGTACGATATTCTTTAAACAAAGCATTGTCTACATGTTTGATGAGATTACCGATACTAGATGTAATACCACAGTTATGACACTTGTAAGAGAATTTACTTTCTCTAGAATAGATATACCCTCTAGCTTTTAACTTATTAGTTTGACTATCACCACAGAACGGACAACGAAAGTTGAATAAGTTATCACTTTTTCGTTTGAACTGTGAAAGCCTACCAGAAAGTATATTGATATACTTCAATTCAATATATGACATTACATCAATATACTACAATGTTTGGATTAAGTCAAGAACTTTGTTAGGTTCATACCTATTGAGATGAGAAAGCCAAGAACAATTGCACCACCGACAATGCTCCACTTCCATTTTTCGAGAGCAGTTACACGTTGCTCCATTTTTTGATTGATTTCGTTTTGTTCACTTCTCATGGCTTTAATTTCAGCCATCAACTCATCTTTCATATCTGAAATTCTCCTGTGCAACAAATCGGACTCCATTCTACTTTCCTTACGGAGATCGTTTATGTATTCGAACAAATTTACGTTTTCAGACATTAGTTAATCTCTTACTATTATTTAGTTGCAGTCAAAGATTTGACTATGGTTATTATTTGTCGTATAGACTTGTTAGATTTTTGACTATCCTAGAAACTTCTTTTCTGTCTCTAGAAGCTTGAGTCTTTCTTCTATTTCATCTATTTTATGGCGCATCATAGGATACTTATGTTTCCATGAATCTTCAGGCTGTTCTAAAAACGTAAGTCCCCACCTTTTAATTAAATAATCTAGAAATAAATCTACTTTTGCATAAAACCACAAGCCTAATCTTGTAGTTCTCATGTAAGAGACAAAGATAGCACCCGCAACAGAACCAGCGAGTGCAGTCCAAATCCATAATCTATCACTCATCATTCTTTCAATCATTTCCCACATTATGCAGATTTTCTTTCTTCATGTCTAATTTTTTTCTCTAAGTGTGCTATTAGAACTTTTCTCATGGAGTATGCTCTATCTCTACTAGTAAAAGAATACTCTCTTACATCATCTGAACTAACTCTAATACTAAAAATATAGAATGCACCAGATTTTACAATTGGTGTCGCTGAAGATAATGCTATTCTACTCGGATCTACTTTTACACCTAAACTAGTTTCTATTATTGTCATTTAAGGTTTCCTTATTGGTATTTTACATTGTTCTTCACTTGCAGTTAGATTCTCACCTCTTTTATATATCCAAATATAACTCCAAGTCTTCTCGTTACATTTCTTACCGAACTCAGATACATACGGATCATTTAGTGGTTCAGGTAAATACGAACATGCACTTAGTAATAGTGCTACAGGTATTAAGTATTTCACTTCTGATTATTCTCCCAAATCTTTTTAATCTTATCAGAATAGCCCGTAATATTGTGATCATATATTCCATCAAACAATTGCAATTTACGTAAAGCTTTCCATCTACCTCTGATAGAGTCTTTAAACTTTTGCCATACTGTAAGATTACGTATATTACCATAATAGTTAATATACTGTAAGTTACCGTGATGTCTGTAACCCATTAACCAAAATGGCACAGACGGAACTATGTCATTGTTATTACAAAATCTGTAATGTTCAACTTCACAGTTAGCTACAAATTCTTTACCACCTACTTTAGGTGAACCATAAGTATATAATAATGGATTTCTTTCTTCTAGTCTACTAGCACACAATGTTGCCATTGCACCACCTAAACTATGTCCACATATCCATATCTTATGAGTTTTCTTTTTATCTAATATGCCTACAATATCATTCCAAACTTTCCTGAGTTCTAACTTAAAACCCATATGCACTTGTCCTTCAGTTCTAGATTTTCTCTTCAATGCTAATAAATCAGCTTTTACATCAGAGAACTCATCTGGCTCTGTACCTCTAAATGCAATAACAATATTTTCAGTATCATTAAATATATGACATTGGGCACCATCAACATCTAGAAATCTATAAGAGTTGAAACCTAGTTGTTTAAGTTCTCTCTTTACTCTAGTGCCATCATGATAAGCTAGAGCAGAAACTTCTGCAAAGAAGTAAGCACACCAATATTTATTATCCCAGTCTAGCCAAAGTGGTATTTCTTCTTTACCTTTTTCGTTACGGAAGAACTTCCTCATGTATCTCGCCCTCTTTCCATGTTACTGATCTTTCATAGTAAAGAATAACTTCATTTTGCTGTTCTATGTATCTCTTGATTTGTTCCATATTGATAGCTAAGTTTTCAAATGATTTCAAATCAAGTGCATATACAACAAACTGTCCGTTTTGTTTTGCTTTTACTTTAGCAACGACTTCTTCAAAATTTTGTTCTGTTATAACCAACACATCTGCATTTTTCATTTCTATTGGACTAGGCTTCAAAGCAATAGCTATTGTTGGTTTAACTATTTTTTCAACAGTTACTATTTCTTTTTCTGGTTTAAAACTAGAACAACTACTGAGTAGCAGTACTAATACCGTCAAATATAAGATCGACTTGTTCATTTATTGTACTTTCAGTTTCATCAGTATTATTAATACTATTTTCTAATATATTAATGTTATCTATCTGTTCTTTGATAACATTGTTTTCTTTTTCTATCTTAGATAGTCCACTCTGCAAGTTTTGTGTCAACTCAATCTGTTTATTTAGGTTTTGTTGAATTTCGTTTATAACTGCATCTTTAGATTGTATTGCTACTTCCATCTTTGCATTGTTATCTCTAAGAGTTGCCATTCTAGACATAATGTCATTGTATACGTAGTAAGCACCATAACTTAGAATACCCAGAATGGCAACAATAAAAATTATAATGTATAATCTAGCCACTATTCACTCCATTCATTAATCGTAGGCTTGATCTTTTACAATTGTCCAAATGCCCCATAATACACCAGCATAACAAGCCCACTCAGCCCATTGTCCTAGAAACAACACTACGAGTGAAAGTGCTATGATTGCGGCGCCATCCCATGATGTCCTTTGTGACACTCTGTCTTTGCACCAGTGATACATTCTTGATAACATTTGTTACCTCCTTTAAAGTTTTACCTGTCTTGTGTATTTTACAACTCTCAACAGGAAATGTTTTATTAGATGTTTTGAAATTCTTTTTTCGCATAACAGTCTTTGCTATAAGTTCTAGCATACCACCTTTTGTTAAATTCAAAACAAATGGCATGTTAATATCGGTTTTCATGTCTTTCATAACCGCTTCAGCATCAGGTCCAAGTCTAGCTATCGCCTTGCCAAACTTCTGATATGTCTTATTGAATATTCTAACTAATTCTGCGGGAGATATCTGTTTCTTATTTCGTTCATCATTTACTCTATCAACAAAATGCCGAGTAAACTCAACATCAATACCAACTTTAGCGAAAAGTCTATCAGCATACTTTTCAACCTGTCTTAAATCAGATTGTGTGACAAAATTTTCACTAAGAAAAAACATCAGCCAAGTCCCATTAACTTTCGCATCTGGGCTTTATTTTTTGCTTCTTCTCTTTTCTTTCTTTTTTTCATGTAATCGGCAAGATACTTTCTCATTTCTTTCTTTCTTGCATCTGGTTTTTTCCAATGCACAGGATCATCACCAGTTCCAGCAACAGCGGCACCAGTCGCATTAGCAGGTACATCTTCACCAAGATTATGTGCAGGTAATTGTCCAATTAATCTGTCACCTCTTGCTTGAGCCATTGGCCTTCTAAGCTTTACTGCTCTACCAGTTTGTCCTCTAATATTATCTCCTCTTGCCATTCTCTCTGCATCTTTTTCACCAGTAGTCATGCCCATGACTCTACCATCTCTATCTAAAACCATAAAGTTATATTTCATTGCTTCTGAGACATCTCTGATTGCAGTTTCTTTTGCGAACAACATATCACCAAATTCTTTCTCAGACATTTGATTTTCTTTTAAATCTCCCATATTTTTCTCCACTGCTTCTATTAGTTCTTTTGTAGAATATTCTTCTTTTGGATTATTGTGTTCTTTAATTAAAAATAATGCCGCGGCATATGATGCGAGTTTACTTTTACCACCTGGAAATCTTTCAATTATTTTTTTAATATTAAATACTAGACGTTCAAAAGTACTGAAAGAATCCAACTCTGCTTTCGTTTGGGGATTACGAATCTTCTTACCACGTTCATCAATTATACCTAACTGATAAGCTTTAGTTTCGTTAAATGGTGTAACTAATCTCTTCAGAAAAGAATACACAAAAATTAAATCTGCTACTTTACTCGCCATTTATATCTCTTAATAACTTTACTATTCCATCATCTAAAGGTATGTTACTATCAACAAACTTATTACCTTTAATTAGCCCTATATCATCTCGCCAGTAGTTAAGAAATAATAAAAAAGGTTTTAAGTATTTCAGTTGTTCTTCTAGCTTAAACACCAATATACGTGTCATTGCTCTATTATCAAATACATTATATAATACCAATAAGTGATTCAGTATTAATCTTTCTTTCAATTCACCAGATTGCTCATACTTTTTAAACAATCGTTTTAAATATCTTATTCGCTTTAAATCATCATGAAATTCTAACAAATCTGTACAATGTGGATTCTCATAATATTTTGCCGCAAATAACATAAAGTTTTC
>MDTA01120973.1_pt1 | contig 23801 bp, 32 predicted proteins | sample 811151 | NCBI WGS metagenome assembly MDTA01 (sample SAMN05326648, study PRJNA326480) | marine metagenome | isolation source: seawater | place: Indian Ocean: South | collected 2010
AATATAATTAATTAATTATAAATGAATAGATGATCTTAATTTGACCGGATCTAGTAATTTTTTTATGTACTTATTATAAAATAATGCCTGATACTCAACCCCATCTTATTGAACAAACAACAATAGTTATTGATGAAAATGAAGATATTCGTAACGAATTAGAAGAGTGCAATGAATCTATATCTACTTTAAATATTGAACTTAATGAATGTAGAACACAATTAGAAACATTAAGAAGCGAATGCGTACAGAATGCGGCAGTAGTATGTCCTAATTTTTTTCAAAAGTGTTTACCTTTAATAATACTTATTATTATAATGATAATCATTTTATTATATTTTATCTTTAAAAAAAAATAATTATCACAATTGCGAAAGTGTCTAGAGAGAACTATACATAATTCAATTCGGTATTTCTGTATTTACGAAGTACATTGCATCTCCAGCACCGTCAAGTAGTAAAGTAAAATTGGATTCATTATCCCCTCCTTTTACATCGAGGAAGTTTTGATAATCAGAGTAAATCTCTTCAAAAGAAGAATTATTAAGGTAGCGTAATTTTAATTCTTTTTCCGCTGGCATATATCTTTTATAATTAACATTATGGTATGTACAATTAAGATCAAATAAGTAGTTTTTTTCGCCTAGAATGAGTATCTCTAGAAATAATCTTTCACGGGTGTCTTTAATTCGTAGTAAAGAGTTATCATTATCGAATATTAATTTCTTATTTGTAGAGTTTTTAATCGCCCATTCACACCCTCTTTTTTCAGGTATTCGGTAACTAAATGGATCTTCGGTTTCATAACCTTTGAAAATAGGCTCCATTCGCGTCAAGTCTTTATAATTACGATTTTCAACCATAACATTGAGTAACAGGGAGTTCCGGTGGAATCTTATGCTTGTTTCTTCTTCTAGCTTAAGAGTTCTATAGAGTATTGAGTATAAGTAATCTATAATATCAATGGGAAGGTTATGTCTATTCCCCAATTGAATAAATATTTTTTTCATTTTTTGATGATGTAATCCATATGTCTTGGTATCTTCATTGTAGATTATATCCCCCCCTTTTGAAATCACACCCTTACCGACAACACTACATCCATTATCCTTCATTGTAGGATTATGTTTTTTTTAAACAACCTTTAAACCAAATCAAATTTACAACCAAAGGATTAAATTATTTTTATATTTTATATTATATTAATGTCTTTGTCTAGAGATTCAATGTATTCAAAAGGTATCGTGAATAATATTATGGATAATATTATAAATGATTATAGTAAAGAGGAAATAATATCTTTATTATCGTATGGTCAGGTAAAGGAATTGGAAAGAAAATCAAACGAGAATCACAAAAAAAAACTTTATGAGTTAGAGATCTTTGAGTTTTTAAAGAAGATAAATAATCCGGAAAAATAATTATAGAAGATAAGATATTAATATAGAGAACCCCCTACTAACTACCGAATCATACTGAGGGCCCCTGGTGTAGAAACCTCCCTTGTAAGAGGTGTAGTGAGGTCCTCCTTATCAACTTCGGTTCCACCATTACAGACAGAATTCATCCTCTTCAGGGATTCACAGAATCCTGATTCTTTACGGGGGGAACCAGGCCATTCAGGCTCGGGCTCGGGCTCGGGCTCAGGCTCAGGCTCGGGCTCGGGCTCGGGCTCGGGCTCTTGAGGAGAACAGACCACCTTCGGTAGTAGGTATTCCGATTTCCCTTCGAGCCAATTCTTTTCAGCCACACTGACCTCATCACCTACTTGAAGGGCTCCCTGGGAGAAGAGTCCCCCCTTAATATCACGGATGACATCAATATCTACATAATTCCCCAGGATTTGTTCAGGGATATCAGACAGAAGGAACAAGTGGATGTGTGAAAGGAGTTGTGTATTCAGATTTGGTGGCTGAATGCACTTAACCAGTTTTAGTTCTGGGTTTGTGAACACAGCATCTACGAGGGACTTGACAGCGGCCCCATCAGAGGCAACATCATTGGAATCAGAATTAAAGAGCTTATATCCGGGGGGTGAAGATCTAAAATCATCATCAAATTTCATAATTTGCTTCACCATAAAATCCCTCACACCAGTGGTATCTGGGAGCCCCATACTATTAGCCTTTTCCTTCACCTTTTGACCGCACTGATTAACAGGGCTGTTATTCTTGAGAGCATCTACAGCCTTTTGACTGATTTCAATACGCATCTGTAGGTCTTCGTATTCCTTTTGATTGGATGGGAGGAAGTCGTTCATCGTGAGGACATCATCTCTATGAGAGATTACCATAAGGTGAGAGGCCCTCTCTCCACTAATTCCGAGATCCCTCCCAGGTTCTCCGAGTGGATGGATGATGAAATACTCTGGTGTACTGAATACAATGACGTGAGGGGTATCCTTGCTGGAGCGGAAGAGATGGTTACAATTGTGACCACTTGTCGTCCTTAGTTTAGGATTAGTAAAGAACTCATTGAGCTTATTTTCCTCGTATCCAGACTTGAAATCATCAGGAGCGGTTGGAATCACAGAATGAAAGAAGTCGGTTTGATACTTCATCTTGTTCCCAAACCATTTCTCTGCATACTCCTTCATCTTCGTTGAGATAGTTGCCTTATCGTTAAAACTGTGGGAGGTAGCCATAGTTGAACTCATTATATTATATTTTTACTATCTTCCTTCATTAGTTTTCAAATTTTGATTTTTTTGGTATAAGATATGGATATTGTATTCCTTAAGAGAATATTAATATATTCACGAATGAAGGGATAAATATTTGTTTATCTTGATATAATTTCCAATCATTACTTTTTATTAATTTATGATAATGATTATTAGAATAAATCTTCAATTTTTATGTATATTTATATTAATATGTATTATATTATATACATCATTATTTTATTAATTATATTATATATATACCATATATATCATATTAGAATTAAAAAAATATTTTTTAATCATATTTATATTGATAATAATAATTATACTTTAAAAATATTAAAATGTATAGATGATAATGATTGGTCTTCTACTCGAGCGAAATATAATAATGTACATGAACATACAAAATCTATTACTATTATAGACCAAAAACAAAATATTTTAGTAGATGAAAATAAATATTATGCTGTTTTTGATTTTCTAAAAAATTTTATTAATAAATATAAAGGTGAATTATACACTGTTAAAATAGTTTTATTACCTAAAAATAAAGAGATAAAACCACATATTGATGGTATTAGAAATAATAAAAAATATAATAATTATTATGATAATAAAGATAGGTATCATCTAGTATTAATGGGTGATTATTATTTATATTGTAATAATAATGTGAAATATTTAAAAGAGGGAGATATATGGTGGTTTAATAATAAAAAAATTCATTCAGTAAAATCTATTTCTGATAGAATATCATTAATTTTTGATATTAAACATTAATTTTATGATTTAGTATTACCAAGGTCATCAACGTGTCCACGAACACGCACGAGGACCAGCGATTCCCTGTGTGTGTGTCCTTTCATTTTAATAAATTTGAAATATTTATTAACCTTAATAATAATTTTTATTTTAATTTCATAAATATGGTGTATTCAGACCTTATAATAGATGGAGGTTGTAGTGGCAATATATGTGCTTGGAAGGGCTCTTTACCAGTTGATCCACCTACATTAGATACATTTTCATCACCCCCTAATAGTTATTTATATGCTTCTGGTATATATGTATGTATATTAATTATTATTCTATTTGGATTAATTACACTCATTAATAAAGATATATCAATAATAAAAAAATATAAAGGAACACTTAAGGATATATCTATTTTTACAGGGATATGTATTATTTTCCAAGTTATTGCAGTTAAAGTTGTAGATATCACTGAAGATTATAGTATATGTTATTATGACTCATCGTGTTTTATAGTTAATAATACACTACATTCAACAAAGATATGGTACAAATTAACAAATAAAGAATGTCCAGATGATATCCAAGGTATATTTGATATATTTCAATATTATTATGGTAATTTTGGTAATCCCAATACAATGGAATCAAGTTGCAGTGAAAGTGAATATGGATGTTGTTATTATAATAATCAGTGTTCTTTTGCCATGGATGATAAATTAGAATACAGAAATTATGAAACCCATTTAGAACTATATAATGAATATGTTACAAATAATAATGGATATACTTATTCACAAGTATGGAAAGAAGATGATAACGGCAGTAATTGTTTACCTATCGAAGATATAATAATTAAAAATGTATATGGTAGTGATTATACACATTATACTACTACTATATATATAGGTATCATATATTTTATAATTGCGATAATAATGTGTATACGCGGTTTATATATCAATAGAGGTAACCCCCGTGTACATTTTGTAGATTTAGAAACAGGTCCAACTGTAAGCACTAGTGATGAAGAAGATTTTCAATTGTCAACCAGTCAACAACAAGAGCGTGAAGAATTTTTAAATAGTGAATCTGCTAGAACTGGTAGATCTAAGGGTTCTCCACAAAATCAAAAGAAATTAAGAGCCAGTTGCTAATATTTAAAGATAATGTTATATACAACAGAGGGTTGTCCCATATAGTCAAGGTGGTTAGGATAGCGGGTGAAAACCCAGCCGACCCGCGTTCGTTCTCTAGTCTACTACATACATTCCTCCCAGGAGGGCTGATATATTTACTTATTCTCCATTCACTAATGCATACAAGGTCAATCAGTTTTTGTAAGGATATATGTTTTTTTATTAATAAATTATATATACTAAAATTTGAACCATAGTATTTATTACTACATAAAATTAATATTGAGATGTCTAGTCTTCCCTCTGAACCATCTACCGAAGAAAATGAAGGGATTAATGTATGTCCAGCAACCCTAAATATGATATACTCTCACCTGGATGAGAATAATGGAGGGATACACTCAGGAGAAATAAATCCACGTGATTCTTGGGATGATATTATCATGTTATTGAGTTTAGAAAGTGGAGGAGATCAGTTAAATACCTCAACGATAGAGAATGAAGGTCAACAAGTAGTGGATAACTCTCATCCTATAGTAGGTATTGATGGTGAAGATATTATATATGATTCCTTTTATGATGATTCCATATATGGGGGTTATGGATGGGTGATAGATACGGAAGGTGATCCTTCTCTCCTTGAAAAAGAGGAATCAGAAACGATAAAAGAAATAAAAGGGGATTTGAAGGAATTAATGGAAATATATTTTGATTTAAGTGAATATATCCCTTCAGGTAAATATGTTTCTCTAATGGATAAACTTAAGGGGATGTATGATAAACTGTAAGGTCATCTCTACTAACTTCACAATAATATTTTTTAGAATATTACCCACAATAAAAAAAATATTGCTTATATTAAAGAATGACTAAAAGAAGGACCCCTATTAAAGCAAGAACCTATCGCAAAAGAAGATCAACCCGCAGCAGGACTACCCGTAGAGGGAGGACTGCCCGTAGAGGGAGGACTGCCCGTAGAGGGAGATTGAACGAGATGGAGCGTCGTTTGAAAGTTTCTAAAAGAAGAAATACTCGGAGAAGAAATGTTAACAGAAGAAATACAAGAGGGGGTAGTAAATTCGATGAGCAGACGAGCCAGTATGCAGAAGACGTCACCAAGAAGCTCCGAGAATTGGAGGAAAACCTCAGAGATCTCAAAAGTATGGGAGTTGAGGATGGCGGGATGGAATCGCTGATAATGGGGCTGGGGGATCTGGTCGTCAAGAAGGGAAATGTTGTCGAGAATGGGGGGGGCCTGATGAAAGGGCTGATAAATGAGCTGAATAATCTGGTCACCAATCAAGTAATAAATAAGAAGAATGAAGCCAACGCCAAGGAGGACAAAGCCAAGGAGGAAGAAGCCTCGGCCGCCCCGGCCTACCAGAAGTTCGATACGGAGTATAAGTATGCGATAGAAGAAGCGAAGAAGGTACCCGTTGGCGACAAGGTCGCTGAAGAAAAATTTAAAAGAAAATTACTCGGCAGGAACAGGAGGCTCGCGGAAGCCGGAGTTGAGTGGGTATGGGACGAGAAGCAAATTAGCGACCTCCTCCTCCGCTATGGAAGAGTTCCCCGTCGTGAATAGCTAGGGAGATAACTAACTCCATAATAATATTTTTTTTTATTCGTTGTTAAATATTATAGAATAAGTTAACTATTATAATTAATAAGAATTATGATAGATAGTATATATTTCCCGTGGATATTTGTTGTTGCTTCCCTACATATATGGTGTGTCAAATATACTAAATCCCGCGCTGAAAAGTATTTAAGATATCCATATGAACCATTGCCAGATATATTACAAGAGATATTACCGACAATAGATATTAGAATACCTGATAAACTATTATTTATATCATTTCTATATACGATAGTTGATGTATCCTTAAGGGATAAATATACAATTATAAATGAAGAACTATTATCTCTATTGTGTATATTCTCAATACGTCCATTTTTTTGTTGTTTAACAATATTACCAGCCTGTATCCCAAAGAATAATGAACCTTCTTTTTATAATGATATATTTTTATCATCACATGATTTAGTGTTTAGCGGACATACTTGTTTTTTTATTTTTATGGGTAAGATTATTAATGGTTCTATTGGGTATATTATAGGATATATATTACCATTATCATTAATTATATCAAAAGTACATTATTCAATAGATGTATTTATATCGATGATTATGTATAATTATATTAATTTGTTAATAAATAACTGAATGGACTGGTTAAAATATGAACTACTTTACTTGAATCAGCCTTCATTGATTAATCTTTGTATTTCTATTTTTAAATATTGAAATATATTAAATATATTAAATATGAAAAGGAAAGCAAAAAGGTTAGATAAACGAAGAAAAAGTATTCGTAGATCAAGAAGAAAAAGTATTCGTAGATCAAGAAGAAAAAGTATTCGTAGATCAAGAAGAAGATATAAAAGAAGCCTTCAGAGCGGTGGGGTCAATGCCAAAGATCAAAAGAAACTTGAAGAGTTTAAATTTCGTGAGGGAGAGAGACACTGCATACAAGGTATAAAAAAGTTAATTCATGTTATCGAGGAAGAGAATATAAAAAAATTAAAGGAGGCCTCCCTTTCCTGGGAAGAGGTCTTGGCTGATGAGCAACATAAACTCCAACAAGAATATAAATTAGAATCAAAATCAAAATCAAAACTTCCAAGGACAAAATCAAGGTTAAGGGAAAATTCATTAGGGGCTAGATAAATTATTTATTTCTAAGACCTTTTTGATCTACGGTTCTTTCTTTTTTGAGATCTTTTCTTCGTACGGGGTTTCCTTTTTTGAGATCTTTTCTTCGTACGGTATTTCCTTTTCCCCCCTCCCTCTATGGATGTTATTTGCATTCTTTTACTACCTTCCTCACCCTCTTCATCACCCTCTTCCTCACCCTCTTCCTCGGCTATAGGCTCGGCTATAGGATCGGCTACAGGATCGGCTACAGGATCGGCTACAAGTTCTTCTATTGGAGGTGGGGGGGATGGTTTTTTAGGATTATCTATGATTTTTTTAAGACTTTCTGCTGTATTTTTAGTTGTGTCCATTATTGCACCAGCATTATCCCTTAATCGTCTACGGACTTGTATGTCTTCCAATGCGGCCCTCTGAGAAGATTCATTTTCCTCCATTTCTATTTCACTTAGTTCCTTCTTGTATTGTTCCGCCGATATTCCGTCATCAAGTCCTAGTTTACCTCTTCTTCTTTTATTTCTTAAACAACAACGTTTTATTAGAAACTTAGTTCTATTATCAATAACCCTTAGTGGTCTCTCAATATATTCATTTCTAATATCATTAGAACACCATACTGCTGCTGCTAAAATAAATCCTCCACCACATAACATAGGAAGCATTGCCATCCACCCCATATTATCTGCAACATTACCTATCATACCTGACAATACATTATCTCTGAAAATACATTTTTCTACGGGTGGAATAAAATCGGGTGATTTTTGCCAAAAATAATTTGGATTTTCTCCTGGAATACCATAATAATGTCTTCCTAATTCATTTCCTAGAAGGTCTCCTGGGATTGGACACAATGGTTGTTCACCTAAAGTAGCCGCGGCATTTGCAGAAGCTTGAAGTTGTTCCCAACTATATTCTGAACAATCTTTTATTTGTTGAGGGGTCCATTTTTGAAACCAATTTAATGGTAAATGTTTTCTTGAACCGTGTGGACCTGCTAAATAATTTGGATTATATTTATCACAATTTGCGACTTCACCACTCATTCCAAATGAACGAAACAATTCACCAGCAATGTTTGCAGCTTCATAAAATCCATTTATAATATGTCTTGAGAAACCGCTATACCATTTCCATTCAATTGTTAACATAAGACAAGTAATTATTAAATACCTTATTAATTCAACATCTGTTTCGGGGTCAGGGGAAATAATATCAAAATATCCTTCGTCTCCTCTTTTTGGGGGATTAAGGGCGACCTGATCACTGGGGTCCTTTTGTGGGGTCAACTCTCCCGCGAGGGGGGGTTTACCAGGTTTCTTCTTTGGACCCTTTTTCTTCTTTGGAGTCGTTTTCTTCTTTGGAGTCGTTTTCTTCTTTTTACCCGCACCTCCTACAATTACACAAGAGGGATCTATTGCCTTATCTAAGATGTTTGATAACAACATAATATTTGTCCTCATAGATAATATAAAGAAATCTTCCTTTCCTTGATCAAACTGTTGAATGACATTATTCATTATTTTTTCATAATAAATTGATGGTTTTTCATTTAATTCGTGGAGGGGTTTTTTATCTTCTGGTAATAATTCATTAATTATATAATCATTTGCGATTTTCCTTCTTTCGTCCATATCACTTTCCTCCATATATATATAATATATTAGATATTTAAATCAATACGAATAGTTAGTATTTAGATACTATCTAAATACTTTAAATTTGAATTTAATTTTTTTATCCTTAGAAAGAAAAAGAATGGAAAGCCTAACAATTGAAATGAATAAGGTCTATAATCAAGACTGTATTCTTGGTATGAAGTCTTTGAAGGATGAATCTGTTGATCTAATTATCTGTGATCCTCCATATAATATAGGGAAAGATTTTGGAAATGATAGTGATAAACAGAAAATGGAAGAGTACCTTCAATGGTGTGATGAATGGATGAATGAATGTTTTCGTATTTTAAAGCCCAAAGGGTCACTGTTCATTTATGGTTTTAGTGAAATCCTTTCATTTATTCGTGTAAGGATTAATTTATCTTATCATGTAAGGTGGTTGGTATGGCATTATACAAATAAGAATACTCCTACTGCAAAACATTGGTGTAGGAGTCATGAGAGTATTCTATGTTGTTCAAAGGATAAGAAACCTATATTTAATAGAGATGATGTGAGGGAGCCTTATACGGAAGGTTATGTTAAGAATGCTGCTGGTAAGACTCGGAAGGCAACAAAAGGTAGATTTAGTAATGGGGAAAAAGAGACGGTATATACTGCTCATGAAAACGGTGCTCTTCCAAGGGATGTAATTAAAATAGCCGCATTAGCTGGAGGAGCAGGGAAAAAAGAACGCGTGAATCATCCGACACGGAAGCCACTAGAGTTGTGTGAAAAGCTTATTAAATCTTGTATTAATAAAGGCTCTGATAATCTTTTAGTTGTACCTTTTGCGGGTTCAGGTAGTGAGTGTGTTGCATCTAAGAAATTAGGTGTCGGGTTTATTGGTTATGAATTGAATAATGAATATGTTGAACTCTGTAATGAAAGATTGAGTAAGGTTGAATAATGGTGAGGGCGATTCTGTATTTAAAAATTTGAAATTAATTACTTTTTTTTAGTAATTCAAGTATATACGTTGTAGGATAAGATGCCATTGTTTTCTGATATTTTCTCAGATGGTGGATTAACGCAATATATTCAAAAAAATATTCATGATCCTTGGGAAGATACTCCATTCCAGGGTTATGTTCACATGAGCCCGAAACAGAAGGGTGAGTTCGGAGAACGTTTTGTAAGCCAAATGTTAAAGATAAATGGCCATACAGTAAAAAAAGCAACTACAGGTACAAGTGGTTTTGACCGGTTTGTAGATGGTGCGAAGTGTGAAATTAAATTTAGTTTAGCAACCCGAGATGGAAAAGGTGGTATAAATAAGGATAAGTTCGTTATGAATCATGTATCAAAAGATAAGGATTGGGATTATCTTCTATTTGTTGGTATTAATAAAGAGGAAGAAGATGTGAGAATCCTATGGTTTACGAGGGAGGACTTTAAGGTTAATGTGTCCACATATTTTAATATCCAACAAGGTGGTAATAAAATTGGGAATGATGATCATATGTGTACAGATATACCCGGTTTAATGAAATGTGAATGGGTCAATACAGGTATCGAAGGATTAAAGCAATGAGAGACAATATTCTTCAGTATATTCTCCATCCCTCCTCTGTTCTACATTATAAATAATACCATTATATTTCATATAGTATCCGTAGGGGCCAATATATATTGCAATTGTATCATTTATTTTTTTTGGGTATTTTAGAAATTGTCGTGCATCTTCGAGAGTAAAATCTTCAATGGATTTTTGAAGTAATTCTAAATATTTTGTAATGTTCATATTTTTGATTGTATTGTTATATTTAATTTTAAGGTAAGGTCCATATTTACCATCGCCAATATATATTTCTTTTTTCCCTTGAGTACCTAAATAATTCATATTATTACGTGATATAGTTTCATTACTTAATTGTTGATTGACTATTGTGATAAATGAATCATATACTTTACGGATAATATCAATATAGTTTTTCTTACCTGAGGCGATTAAATCAAGGTCTTCTTCAACTTCGCATGTAAATTCTTTTCTTATGATGTTCATAAAATTATCCTTGAGGTATTTTAGTACTTTTTGACCTAAAGGTGTAAGAAGGATTCTTTTTTTTTGGGTACGTCCTTTAATTTTTTTTTCTTCTTGAATAATTTGACCATCTTCTTTTAGTTCAATTGTTTTTACAAGTTTATCCTCTTCAATGATATCCTGTTTAACGGTATAATTACGGTTATCTAATGTTCCTACAATGGACGAATATGTGGAAGGTCTTCCAATCCCTGTTTTTTCAAGAAGATTAACAATACCACTTTCATCATAGTATTGAGGTTTATTACCTTCTTTTTCTGAAGAAATACAACTTACTAGATGATATTCATCTTTAAGTTTTGGTTTTTGTTCTTTTTGGAGGGAATTATTGGTATATAGTTTAAAACCTGGGAAGATAAGTTGTTTATGGATAATTGTGAAATAACCATAGAGATCTACTTCATTATTTGTTAATTTTATTTTATGAATGATGTATTCTGTTGGTTTCATATGAGACATAATTGTGCGATCATAAATTAAGTTATATAATTTTAGTTCATCACCATTGAGTTCTGGTTTCTTGAGGTTGGTCATTCTGATTGCTTCGTGAGCTTCTTGTGCTCCTTTTACTTTTTTAGAGGTGGGTTTATTATAGTATCCACCTTTAAAATCAATGTTTATTTTGTATTTAATTTTTTCTTGAAAATCTTTTGAGATAAAGGTTGAATCTGTTCTCATATATGTAATATGACCGTTATCATATAATCTTTGAGCAAGGTTCATTGTATGTTTAATGGGGAATCCAAAATTACGTTGAGCTGTTTGTTGAAGGGAGGAGGTAATGAATGGTTTTTCAGGGTAGACTTTACTTTGTTCTTCTTTAGTTGGCGAAGGTTGAAATAATCTATTTGATTTTAGTCTTTGAAAGAGTTCTGATGTAGTGGTTTCTTTTTGTTGAGTAAATGTAGATTCATTTTCAATATCTTTGAAAGTACCATCAATACTGTATTTTATATCGGGTTTATATTCTTTAATATGTGTATCTCTTTCGTCTACTAGATTTAGGAGGGCACTTTGTACTCTTCCTGCGGAAAGACCTTTTACATTCGTTTGTATATTTTTCCATAAGCAAGGTGATAATTTAAACCCTATTAATCGATCAATAATTCTTCTTGCCTGTTGTGAATTAACTTCGTCCATATCTATTGTACGGGGGTTCAGAAGGGATTCTAAGATTGCTTTTTGAGATATTTCACGGAATACAATACGATTTTTTTTTTGAAGGTTTGATTTTAGAATAATTGCTGTATGCCAAGCGATCGCCTCACCTTCTCTATCATCATCTGCTGCAAAGATAACTTCTCTATCAATAGAAGCTGATTTTAGGTTTTTAATGATATCTTTTTTATCTTTTAAATTGGTATATTTTGGTTTAAAGTTATTTTCTACATCAATACCAAAACTTTTTGGATCTCCATAAACTTTTGTTTTTTTTTTATCTAAATCACGAATGTGTCCGTAAGAAGATCTAACAATATAATTATCATTTAAGAAACCTTCAATTTTTTTTGCTTTTGCGGGAGATTCTGTAATCAATAGAAACATTACTAAATTTGATATCTTTTTTTTAGATAAGTCAAATTTTAATTATGGATAAAGAATATTATCCAGTTTCAGATACAAAAGAAAACGGAATAAAGAATGATAATTTTAAGATAATTTCAATCTACAAAATTATATTGGATGTTGGTATGGTTCAAATTGCAAGGGAAAAATGCGATGATACTTGTAAGGGGAATAAAATAAAGAAGTTTAGAGATGGAATATTTATTCCTATGAAAAAGTGGGATAAAGTTTCACGTGATTTTGATGAAAAGAAAGCTCTTGATCCAATACTAGTAAAGGAATATCGTAATACTGGATATTATGAAGTAATTGATGGTCGTCATCGTTGTATGGTGAGTCATTATAATGGTTTTCAGTGGATACCCTGTAATTTTGAAATTTGAATTTATTATGGAAAGGATAGTAAATTATAATTTAAGAGATGCCAAAGAATAAAATCGGGGGGAAGAAACATAAGCGTAATAAGAATTTCGATAATGAAAGCCGTGTACTGCGTCTGAAAGAAGATGGTCAAGAATATGCAAAGATAACTGCTTGTAAGGGTAATTGTCGTTTTGATGTATATTGTTGTGATGGTATAAATAGGTCTGCGATTCTTTGTGGAGCAATGAGAAAGAGGCGGTTTGTAAATCAAGGGGATTTTGTACTTGTATCTATTCGTGATTTTCAAGATAATGTATGTGATATTATCGATGCTTATGATGAGAATCAAGCGAGAAAGTTAAAACAAGAAAAACATATTCCAGATTCATTTAAGTTGGAAGAAGATAATCCATATACCGAAGACTATAGTGATGGGATAGAATTTACTAATGAAATGCCACCTGATGAATCAGAGAGTGATGAAGAGAGTGATATTAATATGGATGATATATAAATAATATAAAATCTATGAGATACTATATGGGTGAAGATATATGTAATAGTTATATCCGAGATTACTACTATATAAATCCAACAGTGAATGATTTTTTTTTAAAAGATGAATGGAGTAGTAGGAAGGGTGAACAACCGAATGTTTATTTAAAAGGATATGATGATAAAATAAAGGTATTAAATCAAAAATATCTAGATAAGTTAAGGAAGAAAGGTTGTTTATCATTTCGCGAAGGCATTCTGAAGAAGGATTTAATAGATGCAATACATCTTCAAAAATTAAATCGTAATTTTAAATATCTTCCGATTAATTCTAGAAATAATATTTTAATTGATTATGTTACTGAATGTTCGGGAGAGGGGATCTATTTATTCCAAAGTAGGGATGATTATAATCAATTCTTATTGCGATTAATAAAATTAAAGGAGATAACAGATGAGATAATTCTTCTAATGAGAAAGGGTATTCAAAAAAAGATCACACTATATAGGGGTTGTGTGGAAGCAATAATACATACAATTACAGAGGTTTTAAAAAATAAGTCTTATAGACATAAGAAAAAGATATTGATATCAAAAAAAAAATGGGAAGGGGCTGTGGAAGAAAATCTTGTGGAGAGTCTTAAGAAATTAAATAATTTTTTAATTAGTGAATATATTGATAAATCAAAGAAGACATTTGGTCTTCATAGTTATAAAGGGGGAAAGAAATTATATAGTACATTACTGAAAATGGAGACATTAGAAGAGGCAACACCTTCGGCAATCCATTCATTGGGAATGAATGAATTAAAACGATTAATGGGTCTTAAATTGAAATTAGAAAAAGAGGTGAATCGGGGAGATATTGATAAATATATGGAAAAACTCAGGGGTTATCAAAATAAGAAAGATATTATTCCAGACTTGTATAAAATTCAAGATGATATTATTGAAAATGTTCAAAAAAAATATTTTTATGGAAATGTAAAGAAGAAAGATAAGTACAAAATTAAAGAAATACGCTTGGAGAATCAAAATCATTTTGCTTATTATTTATCGGGGGATTTAAAGGATAGGAGAAAAGGGGTATTCTATATTAATACATCTCATCCGGAAAGGTTAAATAAACATGAGTTATATGTATTAAGTCTTCATGAGGGATTTCCGGGTCATCATTATGAGATAGATTATCATAATAAAGCGAATATATCTGATTATTTTAAGATAAGTGGATATAATTCTTATAGTGAAGGATGGGGTCTTTATTGTGAGAGTTTAGGAGATTTTAAAGATTATCGTCGTAGATATTACCGTATTAAATATAATATATTACGTGCATTACGTTTAGTATTAGATACAGGTATTCATTATTATGGTTGGGATTATAAGATGTGTTATGATATGATAGAAAAATATTTATCTTATAAGGAAGATAATATTCATCGTGTAATTTTACGGTATGTGGATCAGCCTTGTCAGGCTTTAACGTATAAAGTTGGAGAGAGAACTATTTTATATTTACGAAATAAATATTTAGAAAAGGGAGGGGATATAAAGGACTTTCATGAAATTATAATGAAATTGGGTCCTTGTCCATTGAATGTACTCATCGATACCTTTATTTTTTATTACCTTTAAATGAGTATGAAACCATAATATAACCGATGATGCCTACAATTATTGAAATACTCCATCTTTTTTTCATTTCGGAGTAAATATCTGCCCAAGCATCGGTTTGTTCTTTTGTTGTCAAATGATAAAGCATTAATGGACTTTTTGGTATGAAGTAATAAAATCCAAAATGAGTGAATATCATAATTATTAAGGATTTACAAAAAATATAGTTTTCTTTTTGATTGGAATAGTAGTATATTAATCCAAAAGTTAATCCTAATAGAAGGCCAGTTATATAGATATTGATTCTTTCCTTAATTATTTCTTGATATTTTTGTTTTTGATCATTATTTAAGAGGCGATTAAAATTGGTAAATATTTTTTTATCTATATTTTGATAGCTCATAAATAAACTTGATAGAACTAGAATAATTCCGAGGGAACAATACATATTTTTCATTATATATAATATGTTTATTTTTTATGGATCATTTTTATGACCTTGACATATATAGTAAAATTTGGATCTTTTAGTTTTATTCAAGTTTTCATCTGGGATACAGTTTGTGCAGAATTGATGAATATCTGTTGTTTCCCAATATGGATATCGTATCTTTTTATTTTTATTTTTGTATTCAATAATGCATCTATTTTTTTTTTGATTCCACCATACATATTTGTTCTCTAGGTGACCAATACCATGATAATAGATGGTACCTTCTGTATTTTTATATCTTAGAGGTCCAGTGCCGTGTGTCTTTTGATTTATTTCGGGTTTTTTTTCTTCAGTATTCTTTGATATAGTTATTTTATTTTGTTCATTTTCTATGGATAGTTGTTGGATATATATTCTTAGATCTTCTATTTCAGTATTCTTTTTTTCAATGGTATGTCTTAGTAATTTGTTTATGTGGATGAAGTAAAATAAAAATAAGAGTAAGAAACCAATATCGCAATATAGGATAATATTTGTCATAGTATACATTTATTAAAATTTGATACTATTATTTTAAGTAAGTATATCTTATATTAAATATGAATAATTTAGAGAGAGTCATTGTAATGTTTAGACCAAATTCAGAAGGTATATCTGAATGGATAAAAAGGGATATGATTATGAAATCTGATCTTGGAAAGAACTGGGGGAATGGTGTTATGAGATATGGCGTTGCATTTTCTGTGGGAAAATATATATGGGAAGCTAAGAGGAAGAATGGGAATCCGCGGGGGAGAATTGAAGCCTTACGTACAAATGGATTAACAGAAGAAAGCAATATGAAACGTCCTATTAGAGAAGATATTCGTACGGGTGTTTTACAGAGGGATGGTAGTTGTGTTGTTTGTGGATCTAAAAATAATTTAATAATTGATCATAAGAATCATTTATATAATGATGAGAGGGTACTTCAGGTAAGTAATCAAGTGATGGATGATTTTCAGGTGTTATGTAATCATTGTAATTTACAAAAAAGACAGACATCTGTTATTGAGCGGAGGGATGGTGTTAGGTATTCAGCAATGAATATTCCGAGTTTATCTGTATATGGTGTTGACTACTTAAGGGGTGATGGTAGTTTCGATATAAATGATGTGGATACTATGGTTGGAACCTATTGGTATGATCCGGTCGCATTTCATCGTGGTATAATAGAGAAGTTTTCAGAGTAGTTTCATAAGTTTATCATAATAATCAGTGGATATTTCACATCCTTTAAATTGTCTGTTTGTATTCTTACAAGCTAATGCTGTTGTTCCACTACCCAAGAAAGTATCAAGTACTGTATCTCCTTCATTGCTATGTTTTTTAATTAATTCTTCAAAAAGAGGGAGGGATTTTTGAGTTGGATGGAAACGGTTCTTACCACCTTGTAAAGGGTGTCTATAGATACCATTATCATATTTACTGTTGAAAGTTGGTTTTGAACCTTTAATTGCTACGAGTGCGATTTCTCTGCAATTTGTAAGGTAATTGATATTGGAGTTTAGGGGTTGAGGATTTGTCTTTATCCATTCTATAAACCTTATTTGTTTAAACTTATATTTTTCGATGATTGTTTTAAGAGGGGTAATCTTCCATATATCAAAGAAAATGATTAGAGTACCACCTTTTTTTAACTTTTGATAGTATTCTCCAATAAATTGATCTAATAGTTCCATTGTGAATTGTGTATCCCAATCACCATATTCTGTTTGAACGCTATATTTTTTACCATAAATAGAGCCAAACTTCATAAAATTTTCTTTCATTTTTGATTCTTCCATTAAGTTTCCTTTTTTAGTAATATACTTTTCTTTTACTTTATCCCATTCTTCTTCTGACTTTACATATTCGATACCTTTTTTTTCATTTTCAATGATTTGTTTATGTAAATTACCCATACCTGTTTCTGAGGATGTAATATAGGGGGGATCGGTTAGGACTAAATCTATTGAATTGTTATCAATATTGGATAGATAAGTAATTCCATCACAATTCTCAATATTCATAGTATTTTATAATATCCTATCATTATATTTTCAAATTTGATTTATTATTCCTTTTAAAAATAATTTATAATGGAACCATATATGATTGATTATTATAATTCAATGCCTCAAGGAGTGAACGTAATTGATTCTTTGAACAAGGAATATGAAGAATTAGAAGAAAAGTATGGTAAGGTAGAAAAGGAGCTACATTTTTATAAATCTTTATTTGAGTATCCATTGAATAATTCTGCTATATTTAATTTAAGGAGAGTTAAACAAGGTGGAGAAGATAAATGGATTGATAAGGTAAAAATAAGTGAGAAGGAATTAAGGGAATTAGATACTTCAAAAGAGGTTGAATATTTACTACGTAATTGTAATCCTCGTTGTGAGAGATAATTATTCTTCTTGATCTTGAGTTGTATCATCTTCTACTTCTAAAACATCTGTAGTGGATTGGAAACTTTTCTTTAATTCGGTGTAGAGGAGTTCATAGAGATTATTTTTAAGTTCTGATTCTTGAATTTTAATTGTAACAGGTACTCTATCTAGGTAATTTTCTTTTTCTTTTGTTAACCATTTTTGTGCAGTTGACGATACTTGATAATAATAACTATCAATGGATCCTTCTATTAGAGGATTAAAGGTATATCCTTTTTCTAAATAAATAGTCTGATTCCCAAAGGAGACATACATATTGTTTACTTTAAAACCATTGAAGGTTTGTTCACTATTTACGATAATACCCATAATAATTAATAATTAATATAAACTATTATTTTTTTTTCAACGTATGGGATATTTTGCATTTTGGAATATGTCTATTATATTGAATATTATCTGAAAATGTTTTATTGCATACGAAACAATGGGGTGTTATTATAAGTGGTTGTTCTTCATTTATAGTATTATTTTTGAAGCAATATGAGAATAATGTACCCATTAATAATATTTATTAATATATATTTAATATAATGGAAAAGAGTGGTATGGTTGGTCGTTTTAATATAAATCAGGGGGATACTAATGGAGAAAATACTATTGAAGAATATAATAAGAAAATAGAATTATTTGAAGCAAAAATAAAGAGTATGACAGATGAGTGTAATCAGTTAAAGGATGAATTATTAATATTGAGAAAAAAAGTTTATTTTGATGATAAGTTAAGTATTCAGTCTATGAGTAAATATTTGGATAAAATTTGAAAAGATAAATATAATCATAATAAATAAAATAGTATAATTAAAAGGATGCCTCATAAAGATTATCCGATGTGTTTTTCTTCTTCTTGTGGGGTATGTAGTCGTTGTTGTAGGATTGGGGATTCTTGTTATATTCATCCATTGAATGTAATTGAATTGTCCACAGGAGAAGAGTGTAAAGAAGTCAAAATCCCCGAAGATCCTTGGGATATTTATCAGCGTATAATGAAAATAGCGAATGAGAGTAAATCAATGGGGTAACAATGGATGACATTCCCAGTAGTAATTTTTCATTAATGAGAATAAGGGTGTTTTTCTTGGATACATATAAGAGTCTTTTAGACATGGTAAGACAATAGATAATTGTTCTTTTGGAGTATAGGGTTCATCATTTTCAAAGTGAATTACATCATTATCCTCTAATGTTGATATATACTGGTATAGGTCTGTAATTAGTGGAGCAGAGTGATATTGATAATACCATCTCCAAGAGAGGCAATCTTTAAAATAATAGGAGAAAGTCCATTGAATTGCTTTAAAATATTCTTTACATAGATTTGTAATGTCTTTCTTGAGTAATAGATCAAAGCTTGGATTATAGTGTTCTGTTTGATAAAGAGTATATGTGTAATATTTTTTCTTTGTAGATAGTATATTTTTTTCGTCTATTCTGAATAATAAAGGAGATACATAATGGATAGAATCATAATCTTCTTGAGATATATCTAAATCTTTGGGGGATAAGTTATCTAGTTGTTCGATGGAATGTATTGAGTGTTCTTTTAGAATATGATTAAATTTCTTTTTATAAAACAAGGATTTTTTATTTCTGATAGATAGAATTGTGTCTAAGTTTGATTGTTCTAATTTGGATAATTCGTGGAGATATATTTTTAAATTGGATATATTAATAGTCATAGTGTCATTAATAATAAAGAATCTCCCCGAATAATCTTTTTGTAATTTTTTGTAGGTGTTTATTAATATAGTTAGTCCGTTATATCTTATATTGATACTTGGTGTATTAATAATAAAATCATTACCAATAAAGAAACATAGAAAGAGGTAATCTACGAGTAACATTTCTTTTTCAAGTTTGTAGAAGGATTCAGAGATTGAATCAATGAGGTGATACTTGAGGAGATTTATATTGAGGAAGATATAAGGTTCTTCTGTTTTTTCTAAATTAAAGGCTGTCCTTTCTCGGAGGAGGTATACTGTATGTTTTCTTATCATTGATAGCATAATCAAATCTGCGTCAAGTCCATAGACAGCATTTATTGAATTTTGATCGATATGTTGATCCATATATTTCATTATTTTGTGTTCACCTTCACCTGGTTCATCTGAGTTTGAGAGTATTATTTTTATATTTGAGTTTTCACAGTAATTTTGTAGGAAGGTATTTAATTGTTTCATAAAAGGGGTTCCTGGGGTGATTTGATTGGTATCCCATAGTTTATTTTCTTGGGAAGATTTTAATCTTCTTTGTCTTTGTTGTTCCATTTTTGTTCTTGGTGCGGGTCCATCAATAGCGATATAAATAAGATCTTTAACATTTGTGATTTTGATACATTCATTGATTTTCTTTAGTATTTCTTGGAACATTTCTTGTTCGTTTGTTTTATTAGCACAGCATGGGTGAATTGCGCAATTCAGGTCAAAGAATAAATTATTGATACATAAGTTTTTATTTTCTGAGGGGTATTGAATAATATCGGGATAATTTTGAATTAATTCTTTATAGTAAATAGGTATTCCCATGGATAATAATTAAGGATGAATTATTTTTATATAAGAATCAAAAATAAAATATATATGAGTATTATAAATGGATAGTATAACAAATCCTCTCAATTTATTAGCTACAAATATGTGTTCACCAATGGTAATCTTTGTGGTATATGCTGTTATTACCGGTATATCATTATTTATAACCCGTACGAACCTGAATAAGTATAATACACAGAAGATGGAGTCTTTATTTAATACACACCTATTACACGAGGTGAAGTTATTACTTATAATGGGTGTTGTAATTTATGGTTTATGTCAGTATAATCAGGTTAATATTGCTTGGATATTCTTAATATTCCCCGTGATCTATGTTATATTGAAGAACATTATGATATTTATTTCAGTTTCATCTGCGAATCAGAATGCTCCAAACCCTAAACCTGCTATAGAAAGTTCAAGTATGTATACACAATTACAGCAGGCGAATGAAGATAAAGGTCGTGTTGACCGTTATCAACAACAGGAGAAACTTCTTCCTCCACCTTCAGTGAATAAGGAAATTGGGGGATTGGGAGGTAGCGGTGGAGGAGGATTTGGTGGTGGCGGTGGAGGAGGATTTGGCGGTGGTGGTGCTGGATTATCCCCCCCATTAAACTCATCATTGGGAGGTATTGGTTCAAACAGTAATTTAGCTAGTTTTTAAATCTATAATTAATTAATAGATGATTATTTTAATATTTTTGTACTTATTTTTATTTCATTCTTTCTATTTAATCATTAAGAAAGGGAATATTCCGATAATTTATATACCATTATTAGTTTTTTCAATTATTAAGACAACATTAGATTATCGTATTTGTAGTGTTGCATATTTCGAATGTAAGTTACGGGGAGTAAAAAGAGAAGAATCATATATGAATCAATTTTTAGATCCAATAGTAGATGTCCGGTATACAAATCATGTTTATCCTTTGTTTATTATGGCATATTTCGTGATATTTATATCCTCAACTAAATACTTAAAAAAGTATATTATAGATTAAATTAATATGTCAAATTATTTATCTTTTGATGTTGGTATTAAGAACTTATCTTATTGTGGTCTAACGAGTGATAAGAAGATAACACAATGGGGTATTATTAATTTAAATGAAAATCCTGTATGTGATGTTAATTTACGAAAAAAGTGTGAGAAACAATCAACATATATTGTATCTGGTAATGAAACTGTTAAGTATTGTTGTACAGCGCACAGTGGTAAGTTTAAGAAAAAAAAGAAATTAAATGCGAATCATGATTTATTAAAGATATCTCAATTGTGTGTTAGTCGGTTACGGGAATTAGATTTAAAAGATATAAAGTATGTTTTAATTGAAAATCAACCTGCACTTAAGAATCCTGTAATGAAGAGTATACAGATGATAATATATACTTTTTTTGTGATAGAGGGGGTTATGAATAATGAATCAACGATAGAAAAAATACATATGGTAAATGCACGGAATAAATTGAAGGTATATAAAGGTCCTAAGGTTGAATGTAATAAAAAGGGGAAATATGCGCAAAATAAATATTTAAGTGTTGAATATACAAAAATAATGATTCAGGGAGAGGATGAAAAATATTGTGAATTATTTACTGAATCAAAGAAGAAAGATGATTTAGCTGATTCATATCTTCAAGGAATATATTGGATTGAAAAATAAAGGTTATCTATTTGATATAGTTAATGGTTATAAGTAAGAGGATTGTATAGAGTATTATTTTTTTTTCAGTGGATATATTCATATATTTTAATCCATTATCTGTTATTCCAAAAACGGCGACATAGATTAATAATTGGTGGATAAAATCTTTATTCATTTATTATAACTAAATAATAAAATTGGCGTTTAAATAATAAAATATTAATATTTAAAGGAATTATTTCTAATAAAGATAATGAAAAATAGTATTCTGTTAGATTCTTTATGTAATTATTATGAAGATGAAGGTCGGTTTGGTAAGTTAATGGAGGTTTTAAAGGAGGAAAATCAGATCTCCTTGCGAATCATTGATTGGTTTGTGACAAATTATTCAAAGAAAAATAATATTTATTATTCTATTTTTGAAGATCCTGAGAAAGGGAAAACATTTTCAGAGGGGAATGGTGAAAACTTATTGAAGCAGTTTAATACATATCATTCTTATAAGGCCCAATTAAAATCATTTTCAAAAAAAAGGTTTGATCCTTTTTGTAGGAGGGATAGAATTAAGTTTAAGACGATTGAAACGACAGTTGGTCAATTAAATTTCTTTAAATGGGCGATTGATAATTTAATCATAGATTATATTAAGGAATACTATGATAAAATTGAAATGGATATGAATAATAGTTATAATGATATTAAAGTAAAGAAGAAGGAAAAAAAAGATAAGACAGAGAGAAAGAAGAGGCAAGAATTATCTAAATCAGCATCTCGTGGATTGAATACGAATAAAATGAAGGTTGTTTTGGACTTTAATTAAAATTTAAAGGTAGTTTCATTTATTTTTTTATAAGAATGTTTAAATAAATCTATTGGTAATGGTACTTGGCAAATTATTTCCGATAGTTCTAATATTTTATTTGGATATGATCTGATATGACATATGAAATCATATTTATTATTCTTATAATCAATGGATGATTTTTCTTTTTTACCATATTGCCAAGTTTCATTAAAATATAATAATGAGTTATCATATTTTGCCTTACCTTTTACTTTATCAATATAATCTATAAGTGTTTCGATATTTGTATAATAGATTATGGATTGATTTTTTTCAGATGGTTTTGTCCCTTGAATTGAATCTAAGAAATCTTTTTCATTATCAGCTTTTCTTGAGCCAAAATACAACCCATATTGCATTGTACTATGACCTTTAAATAAATGTTCGTAGAATTCTAAATATTTCTTTTTTGTAGAGAGATCTTCATTTTTATAAAATAACATATTGAGTTTTTCTATATTTTGTTTATCTCTTTGAGAAAGATATTGAGAGGAATGTAAAAGGTTTGGTTGATGGCCTTTTGCCCCTTTATAGGAGAGAGTTTCTTTAAATAATGATTCATGAGTATGGTGTTCCATAACTTTATTATAATTTAAAATATCATTAATAGTAAGGTTATAATTATCATATAATGTACTGAAGAGTTTAGGGATCATACCATTATATTTTGTTTTCCCATCTTCCCTTACATCACGTACTGTAAATATATATAATTTACTCATTATAATATATTAATAATATAATATTATTAATATCTATAAAGAAGGGCACTTCCGGGAATCGAACCCGGGACCTCTTGCACCCAAAGCAAGAATCATACCACTAGACCAAAGTGCCAAAAA
>MDTA01036588.1_pt1 | contig 23795 bp, 20 predicted proteins | sample 811151 | NCBI WGS metagenome assembly MDTA01 (sample SAMN05326648, study PRJNA326480) | marine metagenome | isolation source: seawater | place: Indian Ocean: South | collected 2010
AACATTTGTTTCAGCCGAAGCCCATTGGTCACGAACGGCAGAGGTGAGGGATGGTGTGCCCTTACCAGCAGCGGTGGAACATGCACTTGGCTTTGTCAAAATCTGTGCCGAAAACGGTGTAAACTTAAGTGTTAGCTTACCTATAACAGGTAACCCTAATAGAATTCGATGGTCAACCAGTGGCGAGACTATCGCCACCGTACAAGCAGATTTCCAAAGAATGCAACAAGTACCTGAGTTTCAAGAACACTGGTTAAAAGGTCTTGAAATGTATGAGAATCCAATTGATGACTGGTGGGTAAGCCCGTAATTCTTCTCTATTAATAAAAGATGAAAACCCAATTATTGTTGGGTTTTCAAAAACAGTTTTAGTTTAATGATTTTGGTACTTTATACTTCTCATAAAAATACAAGGAAAATATCACGACAAAAAACCCGAACCATTCTAATAAAGTAAGAATTTGGCTCAAAAAAACGAAAGCAAAAAGAGATGCAAATAAAGGTTCAGTTATCGCAAGAACTGAAGCTCTAGAAATTCCTATATATTGAGAGCCGGTAAAAAATAATGTGTAGCTTAAGACATAAAACAAACCATTTAAAAAAAGTGCGAGTTTACCCGAGTTACTTTCTGGAATTAATATTGTTAAGTCAAAGAGAAAGTAAGCAATAATTAAGAAAAGTAAGCTCAAAAAGTTCATATTGAAATTAAATGTCAGGGAGCCGATATATTTAACCACTTTATTTGAGCAATATATGAAAATTATCATAAAAGTTAAGCTTATCACACTTATGGTAATACCATAAACGTTGCCTTGTAATGTTCCATCTGAGAGCGATATCGTTAAACCCAAAAGTATACTGATTAGGCATAACCATTGTGAGAATTTCACTGTTTCTTCTCCCCGAAAATGACTTATGAGGGCGACTCCCAGTGGAAAGGAATACATAATAACCAAGACAAGGGCGATGTTTAAAAATTCTATTGCGTGATACGTGGTAGCAATCAGGGCCACGGATACAAGACTTAAATAAATAAGAGGAAAGATTAAAGTTCTCGGCATTACGACTGATTTTTTTTTAAGAATAAGAATAGGGGTTAAAAGAAAAAGTCCAATCAGGCATCTTGAGAAAATCAATGCAAACAATGATGTGTCTAGATCTAATGCAAATTTTGCTACGGTGGGTACTACTGCGAAACAAAGTGAGGAACAAAGTACAATTATTATTCCAAGGGAGTTATTCGTAATCTGAAGCATTTTTGTAGCCTACCGTTAAAATACGCATTCTGAAATGATTGTCCGCATCCGCACTTTAATATTCTAAAAAGTTCATGAAATAAACTCATAAATAGGAGCTCAAGTTAATGATTTAGGGACCATAAGATTGCATTCGTTAGGATTACTCAGTTTTCAATCTACTCACTTTATATTTGTGAAGATAATTTGATTGCAGTAGCGCTACTTAAGACTGTTAGAAAATAGTTATTATCTAAAGGGATGGGAGAGGACTTAGTTTCCACCTTGACCAAAAATTTTTACTATTTTAACGTTGCCCTAATTTTTGTTGAAAGTTGGTTGAGATGGTAAGTATTTTATTTTCACCTATTATTCTTTCGGAAATGACTCTTAAAAATAGGGTGGTTGTAGCACCAATGTGTCAATACAGTGCTAATGAGGGAAACGCAACGGATTGGCATCTCATGCATTTAGGCCAATTCGCCGTTTCGGGAGTAGGTTTGATTTTTACTGAAGCCGTAGGCGTAGAAATGAGTGGTAGGATTTCTCCCGGATGTCTGAGTTTATCCTCGGAAAAACATGAAATGAGTTTGAAGCGAATTATTGACTTTTGCAAGGACTTTGGAAACGCCCGTATGGGAATCCAGCTTGCTCATGCAGGTCGAAAAGCGTCGACAGATTTACCCTGTCTTGGAGGAGCACCAATAAAATCAACTGAAACTAGAGGTTGGAAAACTGAAGCACCGTCAGCAATCCCATTTGCACCAAAAGGTTGGGAGATGCCAAATGAACTTGACGAGGCTGGTCTTTTGCGAGTTAAAACGGCATTTGCCAATTCAGCAACACGGGCGAATAGAATAGGTTTCGACGTTTTGGAAATTCACGCAGCACACGGTTATCTACTGCATCAGTTTCTCTCTCCATTGAGCAATAAGCGCCAAGATGACTATGGTGGTAGTCTGCAAAACCGTATGCGGTTTCCTTTAGAGGTTTTTGATGCCGTGCGAGCAGTTTGGCCAACGAACAAGCCGCTGGGTTTACGCTTGTCAGCTACTGATTGGGTCGAGCAGTCAAGCTGGAACTTATCTGAGTCTACAAAGTTTGCAAATGTCCTATCACAGCGAGGATGTGATTTCGTTGATGTATCAAGTGGTGGCAATTCTCCTGATCAGAAGATTGAGGTTGGTCCAGGCTATCAGACAGGTTTTGCCGCTCACATTCGAAATGAGTCTGGACTTCCAACTATGGCTGTCGGACAGATTGTTGAGCCTAAGCATGCTGAGGCCATCTTGAGATCTGGTCAAGCAGATATGATTTCCATTGGCCGCGGCATGCTGTGCAACCCACGTTGGGCCTGGGAAGCCGCTGATGCTTTAAATGAGGAGGCTGATTACGCTCCGCAATATATGCGTGCAAGCACAGCCTTACGTGCTCTCCCAATTCCAGGGAACCCGCCGGTTGCAAAAGGATAGAAAATTTATTTTGGTTATTTATATCTTTATATCTTATTAAAGAAAAATTGAACTGTATTGTCGGATCGGATGCCGGCTGTAGTTAGTTGAGATAGCTTGATTTAATCTGGTTTGCAGGCATTATAATTAGACGGCCGGTGGGACTTAATAACACTAAGCACCACCAGCTTTTGGCTAAACAAAGCTGCATCAAAGATGTGAACCTTTGCCAATAGTCAGCTCGGCAGCTTATTTCTAATCTATTCACAAAAAAAAACCATATAGTCTTGTTTTACTTTTTTTCTCGAAAAAAGCTTTGGTAGATTGCAATAAGAAGACTTGTAAAGGTAACAAATCCCATGACGAGAACAAGAGCATAGGCATGGGGATAAATGTTCAATATCATTCCAGTAATCATGGTCATAATTGCTCCAATTAATACAACCAAGGCCCCAGAGAGACCAGATGCGCTAGCAGATAGTTCTTTTCGTAATGATATTACAGCCAAGTTTGCACTTGGGGAGGTCAATCCATTTCCTGTGCCCACCAGCAACGTTCCTCCCAAAAGGCTTTGAGGAGACACGAATCCAAAAAAAAATAGGAAAGCGCAGATGAGAATACCAAAACAAGCAATCAAGCGGCCCGATATTATCATTTTATCGAGACTATATTTTGAAGCAAGTCGGCCAGACAAAAAGCTTCCAAACAGAAATCCGCAAGTAATTGTTCCAATGCTAAGACCGATTTCAGTCTGATCCATAGAAAATTGTACGTTGGCTACCCGGGGAATGCCAGTAATAAAACAGAAAAACGCACTAATTCCAAGGGACAATATGAGAGTATATGCCCAAAAATCTGGCATTGAAACTAGAGAAATATATGAGTTTATGAATTCTTTGAGTGTAGATTGGGGTTTCTGCCCCGTCTCTGGAAGGTATTTCCAAACTAGTATCCAGAGGCCAACTCCTAACAAACTATACAACCAAAAATTTGATCGCCAGCCACTAATTTCAGCAAGTCCTCCGCCAATTGATGGTCCCAGTATAGGAGCAAGACTCATGGCCATTGCAAGGTATCCAAGCATACTTGCACCCTGTTTTGGTGGAAATATATCGCTAACAATAGCGCGAGATAAAGCCAAACCTGTCGCAATGGAACCTTGAAGAATGCGAAATATTAAAAACGAATTAAAGCTATTCGCTGAAGCTACTCCGCATGAGGCTAAGAAAAATAGGGTCAAGCTTATTAACAGAACTGGTTTACGACCAAACCTATCCGCAATGGGACCAACTATGAGTTGAACAATGGCGGTAAATAAAAGATAAGCTGTTAGTGTTAGGGCGACGCTATCATAACCAACTTTAAATTCAATCGCAATATCTTCAAGAGATGCCAAAAACATATTTGCCGCAAGCAGTGGAAGCGCTGTCATTAAAATGAGTGTGAATAGAAGAGTTTTACTAGTGGTTTGAGGCAAAGTCTGAAACCTTTCTCTTTTAATATTTTTACGACTTAAAATATTGGAAAGTCGTGCTGGCTAATACCAAAAATGCATGTGACTTCGAGCTCAGCCCTTGGTGATCAAATAAAGAGAGAGTGACTACAATGTATTTAAATATGCCAGGAACACAAGAACGAAGTAGAGTTAGCAAAAAATATTTGTAAATAAGTGCTAATTTCGGACTCAAAATTAGTATTTAGTCAGCATAAATTTATTTTAAGTTAATAATTTTACCAAATGTAATTTCGTAATTTGTAAAAAATAAATAATAATTTTGATACAGCTTATAGTTAAAATATTGAAATAATGCTCTATATCGGTTGCGGAATTTGTCAAAAAATATTTAGAGACCAGATGCGTTATCATAATGTCTGGACTAAGAGAATTGTGCATTTAGCTAAGATCTCCGTCTTAGCTTTTATCATCTCAGTTTCGCTTCTTATGCGCATCTTTAAAATGCTGGTGCTAGGGTTTTAGTTTAATATGCCTAACATTTAAGTCTGCTCGTTCGAGCCCTCCACCTATAATTAAAAGTCCAAAATCAATATTTTAAAAATTTTCCTAAAGTTTTTCATGTACTTCAATTATATTACCGTCAGGATCGTGGAAAAAAATTTGTTTCCATCCCGAGACTGCCTTCTCACCCCAGTCGGCATAGTATATACCATGAGTTTTTAGGTGGTCTTTAAATTTATCTAAATTCTCAACTCTAAATGCAATGTGCCCTCTTTCCAAGGGATTTATGGCAAGACCTGTCTTAAAACTTAGATCATTATCAACTTCAGCCAAGTGCGTTTGGGTGCTTCCGTCAGACATAAATTCGACTTCACCCGAATAAAATTTACCTTTTTCTAATTTCGGTATGTCAGTTTCTTCTTTCTCCATTAGCAGGATATCTTTATAAAAATTTTTCATCTGTGTTACATTTTTTGTAGAAAGGTTAATGTGATGCAATCGTGGCTTCATCGATTTTTCTCCTTTGTTGAATTACTTACAAAGTTTTTCCTCGGGACTTGAGTGATGGGTGCGAACAGTTCTGTTATACTTTTGGTATATCCGAATAGTAAAATATTATTAGCACAAGGCGCATGAAAAAAGCAGTTAATTCATCTATAAGACTAATAAATTTGATCAAAAAACATTTTTTGTGAATTACCTCGTTACATAGCGCTGTTGTCTTAAATGTCGGAAGAGATACTGTTAAAACAATAGGTCTCCAAAAAGAGAGAATAGATTAAAGTCTATCACCATCCGTGTCGAAAAGAAGTATTTTTTCATTTTTGAAATTTAAGCCTACTTTGGCTCCACTTTCATAAGAACTGTTTCCACCACACCGTACCGTTACACTACCAAGATCACCTGCGTCCATAATTATAAATGTATCCGCCCCCATATACTCAATTACGTCTACAATGGCAGAGTGCTGCCCTTTCCCCAGTTGCACAATTTCTATATGCTCAGGTCGGATACCAAAATATTTTGCACGTTTGGTGTCAGGAGACTGGCCATATTCCTTCTTGATACGATTATGTTCTCTTGATATTAGATCAAAAGGTAGAATGTTCATTTTTGGGCTCCCAATAAATTGTGCTACGAATAAGTTAGCTGGATTTTCATAAAGGTCTCGGGGAGTTCCAATCTGAGCAATTTTACCAAACTCTAAGACGACGATTCTGTCAGCAAGTGTCATGGCTTCGACTTGATCGTGGGTAACATAGATCATAGTGGTTTTTAGTTCTCGATGGATTTTGGCAATTTCCACGCGCATTTCTACCCGGAGCGCCGCATCTAAGTTTGATAAAGGTTCGTCAAACAAAAATGCTGTCGGGTCTCTTACTATGGACCTTCCGATTGCAACGCGTTGGCGTTGACCTCCGGAGAGTGTCTTGGGTCTTCGGTTAAGGTAACTTTCCAACTTTAGTATTTTTGCTGCGTTTGTAACTTTTTGTGTAATTTCTCCTTTTGATGCTCCAGCAGTCTTGAGAGCAAACCCCATATTTTCCTTCACGGTAAGATGTGGGTACAGAGCATAACTTTGAAAAACCATGCTTAGGCCTCGTTTTGACGGAGCGTAATCAGTTACATCTTTTCCATCAATCAAAATTTGGCCTTTCGACGTATCTTCAAGTCCACCAATCATTCGAAGAAGCGTTGATTTTCCACAGCCAGATGGACCAACAAAAACTATAAATTCACCATCTTTAATTTTGAGGTCAATTCCTTTTATAACTAGGTTATCATCAAACCATTTTTCTGCCGCATATAACTCAATTTTTCCCAAGAGAACTCCTCGATCAATTTTTAGCCCAGCCGAGCCATACGGCTGCAGTCCAGGTGAAACTGTTTCCTCCCGCTGGAGTGCCGTCAAGTGGATCAAAATACTCTGCAAAACCCTTTTCTGAAATGGCCAGATGTGTTTGGGAACGAATTATATCTGCCCGTTTTTTTTCGCCCGCGTCTTCGAGACCAATTCCAATCATCATGTTCATAATAGCCCAGCTCGGTCCTCTCCAGTAGCGTTTTCGATCAAATTTTGTACTCTCCGGATCATGGCTAGGCATACCATAACGAACCTGAGTCATTATACGATCAAATTGTGGTAACATTCTTTTATCATATATACCGCCATACCAACACATAAAAGATGCATTTGAAATACTGCCCGTATAGTTGCCAGTGAGAATGTCAAAAGAGTCGTAGCTACAAAGTTCCGAGTTCCAAAGGAGTGACACGCCCTCTTCTAGATAAGAAATCCACGTTTCTATCTCACTAGTGTCTTGGCCTAACGCTCGCCCAATGTCCCGTAAGTCCCGATTGGCACGTAATAAAATAAAACTCATTGTTGGATCTGCTACCTTAAATTTTCTTCTTTTTCGAAGCGAAAGTTCATCCCATTGGCACTCTCGCCCTTGGTTAACGAGCCAAATATATCTGTCATAATCGTATTTCGTGGGACGCATCACTGGATCTACGAAGGATGTGTCTCTGCGCTTGTAAGGTTCTATATCGGTAGGATTAATTGCGGCTATAGCTTCGTCCCAGTCAGGAGCGTTATCACGACCGGCCTCCCACGGGTGCGTAATGTAAATCATCCCGTTTTCACAACGCCAGTTCATAAACCATCTATGCCAATTTAGTAATTTTGTATAAAGCTTTCGAACCGGTTTGTCACCATAAGTTGTATTTTTTTCCCAAATTCTCCGAATAAGTGAGGCCGCTACAGGAGGTTGTGTAATCCCTGAGGAGGATAGCGGTCCTACTCCTGCCCAAACATTGGGGCCAGGAAAGTAGCTTTCGTTTACCTTGTGAAATATGATATGCGGTAGCATGCCATTATCCCATTGGCCGTCGAAAAGAGTCTCCACTTCTTTCCATGCTCTTGGAAGGTCAAATTGCGCAAAACCGTAAGCTGCAAAAGCGCTATCCCAGTTCCATTGATAGGGGTAAAGTCCATTGGTAGGCACGGTATAGCCGCCTCGGTCATTTTTGCGGAGGACTTTTTGCGCTTTTATATCAAGTTCATTTCTTTGGAGCATTTTTATCCTTTCACTGATCCGGAGGCTAAGCCCTTGGTCATGAATCGTTCTAAACCCAGAAAAAGAAGCATAATAGGGACAGTAGCAATAACAGACCCTGCCATGAGGTGTTGGCGTGGTATTTCTGACGAGTCCAGCATGGCAATACCTCTCGTGAGTGTGAATTTTGAAGGATCGTCAAGCAGCATAAAGGCTAATAGAAATTCATTCCAAGCAATCATAAAGACATAGAGAGAGACTGATGCCAAAGCAGGAACACTTAGAGGTAATGTTATTTTCCAAATAACTGCGAGGCGCGAAAGTCCGTCCATTAGACCTGCTTCTTCTACTTCATGAGGCAAACTACGAAAATAGCCTTGTAACATATAGAGTGCCACTGGAATCGTGGTTACAGGATAAATTAGAATAATTCCAAAAATGGAATTACGAAGACCAACAACTGAAAATCCTATGTAGATAGGCAGAGCTAAAACAATCATGGGAACCAGGTAGACCAATAGAATTGAGCGCGAAAACAAAGCTCTTCCTTTGAATCTTAGTCGAGCCACAGCGTAGGCACCTGGTATTGCGAATAATAAAGTGATAATGACGGTTAGCAAAGAAACTAAAAGGGATATGAATATATATGTCCCAAAGTTAAATTTAGAAAATAATTCAAAATAACTTTTAAAAAGAGCGAGACCACTTGATAAGTCAATTGTGAAATCTAAGGGATTCAGTAACAGCTGTGATTGATTCTTGAGGCTAGTCATTACCATCACATAGAATGGAATAACTACTATGGCCGCAAAAAAAATGTAGCCAAAACCTATCAAAAACCTGATGATACAGGCTTCAAACTCATATCGGCTCAGGGAGCTTCTTGGAATATCTAAAATTGTCTTCGATAATGCAAAAATAAAAAGTGCTGCCAAAATACCATTTACTATTGCAACCGATGTATTTTGTTTAACGGGTGAGATTAACCCTATTGATCCAAAGTCATTCCATGCCAAAGTGATAATTGGAAAAATGATAAATATAAATGATATTATTTTGTTTTTTATATGTACAAAAACGCTACCTGAGAGAAAGCCTAATGCAAGGGCAGACAAAGGATAGGGTTTATATGGGTCTCCAGTAAAAAAAGCTAATATAATTGAAAGACTTATTGTGATCACAAGCATCCACATGGCGGCAAGGAGAGGAACAAAAATAAATCCTTGACGCAGTGATTTCATAAGCCTTCCTCCTGATTAATGAACCTAAAGAAAAGTAATGAAAATAAAATTAGGCAAACAAAGATCACCACTGCAACTGCTGCACCAGCACCAATATTAGAAACGGCAAAAGCTTGTTCATATACGTTTACGGTTAAAGTTCGCGTGCCAGCATTCCCGCCAGTAAGGAGAAAGATGTCGTCAAATTTATTAAAGGTCCAGATAAATCTTAATAAAAATAGAACACTTAAAATTCCCATTAGCATGGGAATGCTGAGATACCAAAACTGTTGAAAAGGGGATGCACCATCCATCTCTGCAGCCTCGTACATATCTTCGTCAATAGATTGCATGCGTGCAAGGATAAAAAGAAAAGATAGGGGGAAATAGCGCCAAATTTCAAAAACAGTCACTGATATGAGCGCCATCGGCTTTCGGCCAAAAAAATTGATAGGGGTATCTATAACATTCATTTGAATTAATAAAGCATTTGCAGAACCTGAAAAAGGGTCAAAAAGGAGTACCCAGGTAAAAGCTACTGCTATGACAGGAGCGACATATGGAAAGAGAAAGAGCCCTCTAAGAAAGCCTTGGCCTCTGAATGTTCTATTTAAAAGTAAGGCCGCAAATAAACCGAATACGAGAGCTCCTATCGTACCAAATAGAGTGTAAAATATTGTGGCATACAAAACTTGAAAAAATTCCTTAGTGTCAAAAACCCTTTGAAAATTCTCAAGCGTAAAGTCAAGATTTGTTAAAATATTTTCTGAAGTCCCTGTTATAAGAGCGATACTCTCTTTTGGATCAACATTATCGCTAAAGTACAAATCTGTTGCTATAACGGAAATTTTAAGTGTTTCACGATAGCCCCCTGGGAAGACTCCAAGCGCACACTGTAAAACATTTTCTTTTAGGTTGCAGCGTTGATCAAGATTCTGGACAACGAGAGCTACAGGAAATTTATCGACGAAGGTCACATCTCTAATTTCGATATCTTTCGATGAGTTTCTTATCTTGTAGTGGATTTCAGCCTCATCCCCGGGTTTGTCAAGTTTTCCTCTCAAAAATTCTTTTAGAATAGGTACCGGTGCTCGCAAGTTGCTAAGTTCGATGGGTTTAAAGCTTATCCAGAATATTGATAGTAGCGGAACCGCTACTATCAGCAAGACTGACAATAACGTCGGCAATAGCAAGCTCCAGGCCAGTCTAGCTTCTCGCCTTGCCAATGAACCGACATATTTAGGAGGAGTCGCCTCAACCATAATTTACTCTTTAAAAAAGATCCAGGATATCAATCCCATCCAATTGTTTTTATGTTTTTATTTTTAGTAAGTGCATATCAGCTTATCGCAGATGATGAATAGGGCTGCCTAGTTTCAAGCAGCCCATATTTCTTTTGTTAATTTATCTTTGACAACTCGTTATTCATATCTGATACAGCGGAGGATGCAGAGATTTCTCCGTCTACGTATTGTCTCACTATCCGGTTTATGGCTTGCGAGTTAATTATTTTTGAAGCTAGTGATAATTGACCTTCGGCTACACCCCATCTTTGTGCCACATTGAGACCTCCGACAATTTCGTCGATCATCTCTTGAGCATAGAGATCAGCCAATGGTGCTTTTCTATCTACGCCCACAGGTAACTTTGACCACGCTTTAACAAATGCTTCAGCGTCAGCTGAATTTCCTCGCCGGACCGGAAATTTACCCTCAGGGGCTATTGACAGTGTGGCCGTATACCCCTCATCCATTGAGTATTCAACAAAGCTCATTGCTTCTTCCGTATTAGCATCTGCTGTAATTCCAAAATATCGAACATCGCCCCATGCAGCTCCACCTGGGTTTGAGGGTCCAGAAAACGTAGTTACAATACCTGTTTTAGATGCTAATTCACCGCTTGTGGGGTCATCAGTTATGGTTGGTGGAGCACTATCGCGCAGTCCAGCAAGCTCATCCAAAATAAATGGCGACCATATAATCATAGCAGCTTTACCAGCAAAATATAATTCTCGGGATTGCTTCCAAAAGAGTTCTCCTGGTGGTGATGCTTTGACGATAGCTTTATAAAAATCCAATACCTCTGTAGTTTTTGCTTCATCCAAAGCACTAAAGCCGCCAGAGTCAACTGGTGAAACACCGTTGGCTAAAAATACGTGCTCTAATACTTGGCTCATAAAGTTTTCATCAACTTTGGTTGCTGCTACAAAACCATACATTGAGGGTGGGTTGTGCAGCTTTTCAAGAGCATCAATTACATTCTTGTATGATGTTGGTGCTTTCAGACCAGCTGAGTCAAATAGGTCTTTGCGATAGACAACCATTTGTGTCCATCCATCCACTGGTACTGAGGCAACACCACCGTCTACTGCTGCCATAGAGAGCGCCCCTGATGCAAAGGTTGATTTACCGAGGTTTTCAACAACTTCAGTCGCTGCGTCCGTATCCAAGATACCCGCTTCTGCCCATGGTAAAGCATACTGCAATGTATGATAAATGACATCAGGCAAATCACCAGCAGCAAAAGCAGCAGTTGCTCGTGTACCAAGGTCTTTCTCCGTTACTGGAATTACCTCGACGCCAATACCAGTTTTAGCTTTAAATGCAGCGGCCATAGCCTCCTGTTTTGCTAGTCGAGCGGGTTGCTCTTCCGTTGTCCAAAACCTTATATCAGCAATTGCTGCGACAGCTGAAAGGCTGAAGGCTACTGCGGATCCTATCAAAATCCGACTAAAGTTTCTTTGGGTGTTAAATCTCATTATGTAATCCTTTCATTTTAAGATTTGAGTTGATTGGAATTTTCGGCTTTTTAATTCTGTGGGCCACTTCTCTGCTCGATAATAGGGGGGGACCTTCAGATTTCCCTGACTTAAAAACTGCAGCGGCAGCCTCTCTTAAATCTTCAGCCCTTGTTCCTCGAATTCGTTCGATCAAAAGCGCTGTAAGACGCTCTCCAGCCTTCTTCGTATCTACTTTGAAAGTAGATAATGCAGGGGTTGTGTAAGCTCCTTCGGGCACACCGTCGTATCCAATAATCGATATATCTCTTCCGATTCTCAACTGAAGGTCAGACATAGCTTTGTAGCCGCCGAGCGCTGCCATATCTGTAGCGTAAACAATTGCGGTCGGTGGAAGAGACCGATGCATAAGTGTTTTTGTTGCATCTCTACCTGCATCGACGGTCATGATCCCATCCAGAATTAAATCATTACGTACTTTCAAGCCTACTTTTCTAATGCCATCAAAGAATCCTTTAAGCCTTAAATCAGCAAAATTATATTGTAGGTCACTATTTATAAACCCGATCTCACGATGACCAAGCTCGTATAAACGTTCTACTGCCGAAGAAATGGCATGTTCTCCCATAACATCATACCAAGCACATCCCGTTTGGTTTTTGGTACGGCCAAACATGACGAAAGGAACACCCTGAGTTCGTAAAAGTTCTACTCGAGCATCAGCTACTTTGGTCCGAGGCAAAATAAAACCGTCAGCTTTGCGTTCGTCTATCAAGCGTCTAATCGTAACTAAAACCTCATCTTCGGTACCAGGAGTTGCTACTGTAAGCGTCCAGTTCTCTTCACTAGCCGTTTGCGAAACTCCAGCGAGAAAATCTGCAAGAAATGGACGTTGTCCGTCATAAACATCGGCTTGAAGCACTAAGCCTATTGAGCGTGTACGACCTGTCCTTATTGCTTGTGCGTGGGTGAGTGGCCGATAATTCAGTTCAGCAGCTTTTCTTTTTACACGCCGCTTTGTGATTTCAGAAATATCACCATACTCATTTAGAGCTCTAGAAACGGTGCCCTTTGTCAGGCCTAAATTTTGGGCCAAGTCATTTATTGTTACTCTATTTTGAATCGTACTGACGAAAGCTTCGTTCTTTAAGGCTTTAGAAGGCATGCGAATCCCCTTTTCCGAATCGGATTATCGGCTACGAAACCGGTTTCGGCAACAAGTTATTTTTTTAAGATATCTAAAACTGTTTCATGTAGTAGTTGGACACGGATAAGAGGTTCGAAGACTAATCGCAACAATCCAATTTACAAGTTTAACGATCGCTATTGAAATCCGTACAATTTAAGCACATCGTTAAAATCAGTAATAAACTTTTTTGATTTTGATGCCCCAAAATCAGTTTCTAAATAATCTGTGCTCAAATTACTTCCCATAGAAGCGTATTCAGAGAAATATTTCTCTGCCATTTTAAAATCATTTTGTTTATGTGCTATAAATACGAGAGTTAATTTTAAGATTTCGTTTGTTCCATAATAAGAGTAGTTGAGGCCACTATTATTAATTGCAAATTCTTTTGCTTTTTCTAATTGCTCCGATGCTAGTAATGCATAGACATAGTAATATCTGATCCAGGCTGGAAAATAGGGAGATTGTTGAAAAACGTGTTCATAGAGCTCAATTGCTTTATTATATTTTTCACAATTCTGATTTATGTAGCCTACCATTGCAACATGAATTGACTCGCGCATTTTTTTTGAAAGCAAATCATGCATTAGCGGCAATCGCGCACAGGCCTCTTCGTGCTTACCTAAATAACCCTCCATTGTGGCTGCCAAAGTTAGTGGGTCTATCCACCTTGGATCATTTTTGATATTAGATAATGCAATCTCCAACCCAGTTGTAAAGTCTGCTACGGGATCATTCGAGAGGCCCAATGCTACTTTTTGTTGAAGCAACCAGCCCAGCATTTGAGTAAATGTGTGATTATCAGGCTCGCTTTGCACGAGCTCATTCCATATCCTCTCGGCCTCGTAATGACCGTCCTGTGTCCAACTGATAAAATGTCCATATGCTACAAGATGTTTTTTATAGTTTTCTGGATTCTCCGAAACTCGACGCCCAACGGGAGCATCCCTAATACTCATTTTTTGTAAAACCAACTCTGCTATTTTGTCTTGGTATTCAAAAATTTGATCTTCTGTAATTTCATAATTTTCCGAAGATAACACCTTTTGTTCGCGAGTATTTGATATTTTCGAGGATATTCTTATCTTCGTCCCAGATATTTGAATGTTTGCCTCAACAATAAAATCAACATTGTATTCGTCACGGATTTGCTCATTTGTCAAGTTGTTGCTTGAAATGTGATCTGCAGTTGTCCCTGGCAAAACTTCAATTCGTGTTATTTGCGATAAAGTCGTATTCAGGTAACCTGTAAAACCCGATGCAATGTAATCATAGCTTGGATTTTTGGCCAACATCTTAAAAGGTTTGATTAAAAGTATTGGTTTGTCTGAGACTTGAGAAGTCGCCAACTTTTTAACTTCATCATTATAAGGCTGGGTATATAGGTAAAATACCACTCCTGCGATCAAAATTCCAATTATTGATATACCTGCGACAAATTGGTTTTTAAAGCTAGAATTCTTTTTGATTGTGCGTTTTTGCGATGGATCAAGCAAAACATCATAAGCATGAAATTCGTTTTGTTTGACTTTTTGAATTCCCAGATCATTGAAAGTCATTTTCGTCTTTGGAACAATAAAGTCATGGACGCTTTTTGAGATCGATATTCCATCGGGTTGAGCAAGAGCTTCTAATCTTGCAGCAATATTTACGCCATCGCCTAGGAGATTACCGTCTTTACTGACCACATCTCCCATGTTGATACCTAGGCGAAATTGAAGTTTTACGTCAGTTTTTTCATTTTCGTTTCTCTTCTTTATTTCGTTTTGAAATGCGACACCGCATTCAACAGCATTTACGGCACTTGGAAATTCCGCGAGGATCGAGTCGCCCGCAGTATTAAATACTGAACCATTGAATTTTTTAAGGAATTTTTTTAAGATTGTTTCACAGGCGGCATAACTTTTAAGAGTGGAATTCTCATCTTTTTCCATATGCTTGGAGTAGCCGACAACATCGGCAACTAAGATCACAGCAATTTTCCGGTCAAGTTGGCCTGTATTCATATCCTCGCACCAGTTAGGTTTTCTCAACTGGACCACTATTTATGATCCACTCCACTAGTTTACCATTAACCTCTTTGCCAAAGTACATAACTAGCCATTTTTCGTTTTCAAATATCGCAGAATGCGTTCCAATCATTATACCATCTTCTTCATAAATCATTTTATAGTCTGCTATTTCGTTTGGCCCCTCTCGAAGACACCACTCAATATGCTCTTTTTTGGAACTAACGGTGTTGGTTCTGGGATTCTGTAGTTCAAACGAATCATCCAGAACTGATTCTAGAGACTTACTACTTTTAGATGCGAAGGTTTCGTTCCATGCATTTAAATATATGGTTGCTTTTGACAATTAACTTACTTCCTGTTTATTTCTTTTGGAAAAACGATAAATTCTTTGGTTTATTTTGTAAACTATTTCATGTTTTCAAAAGAAAATATAAATTGATATATCACTACTTTAATTTGGAACTTAAATATCGCATCAACATTTCTCATTTTTATAATTGTTTGGTGCTTCTGTTTATGAACGCTCTATTGCGTGACGAAGAGGCCAAGCATTTTAATAAATTTAATATACCGTTTAAACTTGAAAGATAAAATTGGTGTGGCGTTAAACTTAAATTATATCAGAGGTAGTTTCCAATGAAAAATACGAGGATTATGCTGGCACGTTATTCTCATACCTCACGAATGCTCGCCTGATCCAAGCTGAGCCAAAGCATGAAAATAATGGGCTTAATTTCTGCATCAAGAATTAGAGTTGATAAATTCGAGAATGAAATAAACTAAATCGTCGGGAACATCCTCCTGACAAAAATGCCCGGCATTTTCGAATGTTTTTAATTCACCTTCCGGCCACAAAGCTTTGAAGTCGGCAATTGCATTTTCAGGATGAATTGCGCGATCTTTAAGACCTTCCAGGAGTATTGCTGGCTTCGTTGTGAGTTTTTCCAAGTTACCAAGTTTCAAGCTTTCTACAATATACTGTCTGCATCTTCCGTAATGAAGGTCTAAAGGAAACTCGATCGCTCCGATACATGCTTTACGATCTGGAAACGGTGCTGAATATGCATTTATCCAATCTTGGTCTATTCCTCGAGAATTTTCAAAACCTAGAATCTTCATGACCGATAATACTGTTGAACCCATTTCTCCAAGGATACCTTGCAATGTTTTCTCTTCCTCATGCTTAGCGACCCATTCAAACCATAGTGACTTCTCTTTTCTTGGAGGTGATCCGCCATAACCTAACATAGTATTCATTAAGCAGAACCGTTTGACACGATCAGGGTTCCTGAGCGCATATGCGCCGGCTATAGGACCGCCCCAATCTTGCGCAAGAAAAGTAATATGGTCAAGTTCTAGGGCATTGCAAAAATGTATTAAATTTTCGACATGTGACTTTAAGGTATAATCTCGATTCTCTGGTGTTTCACTTTTCCCAAACCCCATATGGTCTGGGACGATAACTCTGTAATTTGTTGATAATTTAGGTATCATGTGCCTATAGACGTAACCCCATGTTGGTTCTCCGTGAAGACATAGTAAAATTTCTCCATTTCTAGGGCCAACATCAATATAATGTTGTCGGAATCCGGCAGCACTGGAGAACTTTGCCTCGTAAGGCCAAGTCCCATTAAATGTGCGATTAGGGTGAATCATTTTTAATTCTTTCTTTTCTCAGGGTTAATAATTTCAACGATGGGTAAAACCCGAAGCTTACTTTAATTATTTATGCATTAAAGGTTTGTTAATTTAAGTAGTCTACTAATTCAAAGTCAAATTTGGTGCGTCAAGACCTATATTTTTTGAAAGTATTAGCCGTCAACGAAAACTTCTACCCTTTGACTGGAATTATTTCCAAATCCTCCAATATTATAGTCTGGCGTCCAAGGTTGAACTTCTCCCATCTCATCAGTAGCTCGGCAAGCTAAGACATAATGTCCAGGATATGCTAGCCAATCTAGTGTCCATTTTGTCCATGCATATTTTGCTGGCTGTTTTTCCAACTGAGCTTCCAGCCATTTATTTTTAATGAGGACTTCCACTTTTATAATCTCCTTGCCACCCCCAGACCAAGCTCTTCCAACCAGTAGATTGTGACCAGTTCGCACCAGTCTTTTCCTTGTCGTCCAATCTGGTATTCCAGGTGGTTTCATCAAGGATTTTACTCTCATTTCTGTTATAGGTTCCCCTATTTCATCTCTAGTTTGTCGAAACCGATATGTTCCAATCTGTTGATATCCGTCAAAGGGTTGACTAAGGGCGGTTATACTTTTCAACCATTTAACACTCGCCATCCCGTACCACCCAGGAACAATGAGTCTTACTGGGGCTCCATGCTGTGGAAGCAATGGTTGACCGTTCATCTCATAAACAAGAAGCGGGTCGAGATTGCGGATTTGTGACAGAGTTAAACTACGAGCAAAATTGTGCTTGTGTCCCGAGTCATATCCAAAATCAGCCCCTGTAAAAGCTACGTCCGCTACTTGAGAATTTAAGCTTGCCTCTTTTAAGAGAGGATACAACTGCGTTCCTTTCCATTCAGAGGTTCCAACTGCTCCGTATTTCCAGGGCATTGAAAAACTTCTTGGTTCAATATCAACCCGGCCATTGCCGGCACATTCCAACGTTACCATTAACGTTTTGGCCGGCAGAGATTTAATTTCATTTAAGGTAACTGAATATGGGTTCGAAAATTCGCCGTCAAAGGAAATCATGTGCTCATTTTCATTGAGCTTTGGGATATCAAAATGCGTAAGGACGTAATGCTGGCCAATTGGTGTAATGGTGTAGTCCAAGCTCTCCAACGGTAGGCCTGAGTTTCTATTCGCTAACTCAACTTCAGTTTCACTAAATATTCCCGAGTCGGTAGGGGGCCTTTTGAATTCTTTAAATGGATTGTAATTTTTCATGTATTAGTGACTTTAATAATCCGTTTACAGCTCTTTGGCCACTGAATGCGATAAATAGTTATTGGTCAACCAATTTGCACGCGTGTGTGGGCAACAATTATCACGGTAAATGGTTAACCTTGTCTGTCAACATTTAATAATGACAGGCTTAAGAAACCTTAAGATCAGTGAGATGTTGTGGTACTAAGCTGGCTAGCTTTAATGTTGAAGGATTAAAAAGAAAGTTCTATTAAATATTAAAAAAGTTGATGAGACTGTTAAACTCGAGAAAAGGTAGGATTGAACAATGTGCGTTTTGGTAATCTGTCGGGCCTACATTAACAGAACCCTCTGGTTTTAAGCCAGCCAGTTCGCACGAAATGACGGTTTGTATTTTGGGATGCTTCCTGTTAATGACAGGTCTCTATCAAGCTTATGAGAAATGTACCTCAGATTTTTCGGACAAAAGTAGAAATTGCGTCAAGGTCCTGATAACGGTCCTTTAGCAAGCAAATAGGTCAATTATTTAAAACCCATTAAAGAATTAAGCCTATACCTAAGGGTACTATCGAGTGTGAAAAGCTCTACTGAAGTTAAGCGCAATAAAACTCAGAAATTGTGAAGATTTTATATCCACAAATCATATAATTGCGTTAAGGCTACCGCAATGAATGTAATTGAATAAACTGCTCTCCACATACCGAATGGGGCTTGTTTCAGAAATTTTCCTGAGGTTGTATTAGCGTTATATTCATCAAAATCGTCGATCCAATTTTTAAAGAGATCCATTTGATTGAGACCAGCTATTAGAGCGAATAATAAAGTCGTTATTATAACTGCTGAAACTGCAAGTTTAGCCTGAGAGCCAGATGAAACGATGTATAATGTCACTAAATTGGATATCACTGATGTCATAGTTATCCATTGGAAATCTCTTGATAGTGCACTACCTGTAATTGCATGTGTCTGACGATCATTTGCTTCAGTACTCATTGTCTTGCTCCTATATAATTGATACGGTTTTTTATCAGAATAAGTTCAGTAACTCAACTATTTTATAAATGGATACCTACTTTCGATGACGTTGTGGTATTGCGCAATAGCAATGTGGAAATCAGTCCAAAGATTAGTAAAAAAGCTGATACAATGATACAAAGAAGAAAACCTCCAATCTGGAAACTCAACCCTGATAGGAGTGTTCCCATGAGTCTTCCTGACGCATTTGACATATAGTAGAAACCTACGTCAAGAGATGCCCGTTCAGTTGACGTAAAATGTAAAATGAGAAAAGAGTGTAGACTTGAATTTATGGCGAAAACTCCACCAAAAATTAACAAGCCGATAATTACAGTAATCATTAAAATTTGATTGGAGAAGGAACCTAATATCCAGAGAGCAAGAGCCAATAAAAGTGGTACGAGAGTGAGCACGCAAATCCAATACACTGCCCTTTGGATAAGAACTGCATCAGATATATTTTTGAATAAAGAGGGAGCCCAGGCTTGAACGAAACCATAAAAAATTATCCAAAGAGCCATAAAGCTACCAATTATAAAAAAAACAGATCTGTCTGCGTCTTTTGAACCGTCTGATAGCATTTCAAAGAAAAACAAAGGTATTCCGACCACAAACCATACGTCTCGTGCACCAAACAAAAATACACGTGCCAGCGAAAGACCATTAATTCTATTATCTTGTGATAAAACCCTTTTAAATTTTGTTGATTTTATTCCTTCTGGAAGTCTCGGAGGCATGAGAATTATTAAGCTGAGGAATATTACAAAAAGTATTACGCCCAGAGCGATTAAACCACTTGAAAATCCGACAAAAGCAATGAGAGCACATCCGACAAAAAAACCAACCCCCTTTATCGCATTCTTAGATCCGGTTAACCTTGCCACCCATTTAAATAAAATATCATTTGAATTTTGTGGAGTGAGGATTTTAACACTTGATTTTGCACTTGTTTTTGTAAGGTCTTTGGCAATACCAGAAAGAGCTTGAACCAAGGTTGCATAAATTACCATTGAAACAGTTGACCAGTTGCTTTGAAGAAGGGAGAGCATGAGCAACGAAAAAATTTGCAAAAGTAAACCCGCATATAAAGTGCTTTTTAAACCAAATCTTTTTGCTAAAAAACCTGCAGACAAATTTGTTATTACTCCCATAAATTCATAGATTAGAAATATGTAAGCTAATTGCAGAGCTGAAATGCCGAGCGTGTGGAAATGCAGCAAAACAAGCATTCTTAAGGCCCCATCAGTTAACATGAATGCCCAGTAAGCTGCTGTTATAGCTATAAAAGAGCTAAAGTTTGTATTATTATTCATGCGTTTTTTTTATTAAATTTGCGATATCCGTCATTCGACATGTATAACCCCATTCATTGTCATACCACGCATAGATTTTCAATTGGGTGTCATTAACAACCATCGTCGAGGAAGCATCGATAATGGTTGACAGGGGGTTGTTCACGTAATCTGCGGACACTAGCTCTCGCTTTTCATAACCAAGTATTCCAGCAAGTTCGTGTTTGGATGCGTGTTCGAAGAGTGCATTAATTTCCTTGGCAGTAATTTTTCTTTTTATTTCAAAAACACAATCCGTTAAAGAAGCATTTAATACGGGAACCCTAACTGCATGACCATTTAATTTTCCCTTTAATTCTGGAAAGATTAACGAGATTGCAGCTGCAGATCCAGTTGTTGATGGAAATAAAGAGTTTAATGCGGAACGGCCTCGCCGAATGTTGCCTGCGGGTTTATCGACAATTGTTTGACTATTAGTCACATTATGAATTGTTGTAATTGTACCGTGCTTTATCCCGACTCGTTCATTGAGAACTTTTACAATTGGAGCCAAGCAATTTGTTGTACAACTTGCGGCTGTAACAAGATAGTTCTGTGTTGGGTCATATCGATCGTGATTCACTCCATATACGATATTTAAAATTCGATCATCTTTTATGGGTGCGGAAACCAAGACGCTTTTCACTCCACAATCTAAATATTGCTGTAGAGCATTGAAATTTTTATTCGCACCAGTGCAGTCAATGAGAAGATCTACGCTTGAAATAGCCTGTTTTAATGCGGTTATAGAGGAACTGTTACATACTTTTATTTCATGATGATTTATTTTTATTAAGTTTGCTCCGGTCTCAATGTTATTTGTCCAATGTCCATGAATTGAGTCGAATTCTAACAAAGTTGCTAAGTTTTTAATTGAGCCCGTTTGCTCGTTTATTAAAATTAAATTTTCTCCGAGGCCGATGTCGAACAGACGACGTGTAACGAGTTTTCCGATTCGTCCGAATCCATTTAAGGCAATTTTAAACATTTTGAATTCCTAAGATTTGAATGCTTGTTCGGTAGATTACTTTTGTAACATTTTTATGAATAAATACATTTTTTCAAACTTCGCTGAGAGTAGGTTGTATTTGAAAATTTTTCCTGTAATAAAATGAAAAATATTTTAGAAAGTATAGCGCCATGTTTAATCTGTTGCATTCTGTGCCCAAATTACAAACGCTTCGAGCTTAGATTCAATATGCGCTCACTATAAATGACCCAGATTTGTTTAGATCATGCGAAGAACCATCTAAAACAATCTTAAAAGAATTAGAAAGTGACATATTGTCGTCTGGATATCTCCAAGATGCGTATATGTATAATCCAAATTTAATTGACGTTGCTCCGCATTTTACCTCAGAAGAAGAGGCTTACTCTAGAAGTGGTCATTTTTATGAAAACTAGGTCTTAATTTTTATTAAAAAGTTGTGTAAATGAATAATTTGAAGGATTTTATTGAATATGTTCGAGTACCCGTTTTACTATTTGATCGATCGCTCACACTAGTGGGGAGTAATGAGGATGCTGAGGCACTTTTGCCTGAAATTCTTCACAATGTCGCTGCCGAAGTAATCTTTAATAGTAAGAAAATTGCTAGCGAAATCTTGCAATGTTTGAATACAGGAAGCATGTCTGTTCCAGAAATCTATTTTAAAACATTAAATGGCGATGACCTTGCTTTAAAAATGACTTCCTTTGAAACTGAAGATTCTCAATTAGCTGTCGTCACATTAACAGATTTAACTCCAATTTCGACTGCAAGAACAATGACGACCGATTTTGTTGCAAATGTGAGTCATGAGATTCGATCCCCTCTCACCTCAATAAATGGTTTTATTGAAACGTTAAGAGGCCCTGCCGGCAGCGATAGTTCAAAACGGAAAAAATTTCTAAAAATCATGGATAAAGAAACTGAAAGAATGAAAAATTTAGTGGCAGACCTGTTGTCACTTTCTCTGGCGGAAGTTAAACAGAAACAGAGAGTGAGCGGTTCTCTAAATGTGACCTTAGTGGCTAAGGAGGCAGTTGAGGCTACTCAAAAAATAGCTAAAAAGAATAATAAAAATCTGAAACTGCGAGTTAAATCCCCAATTCCTGAAGTCACGGGCGATACTGAAAATATCAGGCAGGTTCTCATTAATCTGTTAGAGAATTCTGTAAATTATAGCCATGCAGACAGCACCATAAATATAGAGTTAGAGCAATTCGATAATTCTACAGATTTTCCTAAGCCAAGTGTTAGAATTAGAATACGGGATAAAAGTGACGGAATACCTGAGCAAGACCTTCATAGATTAACCGAGCGTTTTTACAGAGTTGATAAAAGCCGATCACGAAACGTCGGAGGAACCGGACTTGGACTAGCGATTGTGAAACATATTTTATTGCGGCACGAGGGTGATATTATAATCAATAGCAAGGTTGGAAAGGGTTCAACTTTTGATGTTTTCCTGCCCATTGATTAGTTGCTCGTAACAAATTTTGTTGGACTGATTTTCTATTTTTCAATGTCATAAACTTGTTACCTAACTGTCATAATTCAGATTCAAAGCGATTCTAATGAGGTTGTATGTCTATCACACCAAAATTTTAACTTTAATGGATTAGGAGTTTAAAATGAAGTCACGTATTTTAATAAGCGCTTTGGTTTTCTCAGCAATGGCGTTACCGGCATTAGCACGGGACCAGATTCAGATCGTTGGATCGTCAACAGTGTTCCCCTTTTCTACGATAGTTGCGGAACGTTTTGCTAAGAACACGTCTTTCAATGCACCTGTTATTGAGTCAACTGGAACAGGCGGTGGTGCTAAGTTGTTTTGCGCAGGTATAGGGCTTAAGCATCCTGATGTAACCAATGCAAGTAGAGCTATGAAGTCATCCGAAAAGGAAATTTGTACAGCAAATGGAATTACTCCGCAGGAATTTTTAATTGGCTATGATGGAATAACATTTTCAAATTCTCGAACTGTTGAGCAATTTTCTTTAACAAAAGAGCAAATATTCAAAGCAGTTTCGGCAAAAATAATGTCGAATGGAAAAATGGTTGAAAACGGTTATAAATTTTGGAGTAACATTGATGAGTCACTCCCAAAAGTAAAAATAGATGTCCTTGCTCCTCCTCCATCATCGGGAACAAGAGATGCATTCGTAGAGTTAGTAATGCATGATGTTTGTAAGAAGATCTATAAAATGGAAAAGAAAGGTGATGCAGGTTATAAAGCTCAGTGTTCTGCCTTAAGAGAGGATGGTCACGTCGTTGAGGTTGGCGAGAATGACAACCTTATTATTGAAAAGTTGGCTGATAATTCAGATCGATTTGGTATTTTTGGCTTTTCCTTTTTAGATCAAAATACAGACCGTGTGCAGGGCTCAGTCATAAATGGCGTTGCGCCTAGCTTTGATACAATTGCGGATGGATCATATAAAGTTAGCCGCCCACTCTTTTTCTATGTGAAAAAAGAGCATATTGGTGTAGTGCCAGGAGTTCAGGAATTTGCAGATTATTTTATGAGTTTGGCTGACGCAGATGGTCCGCTTGCTGAAGCCGGGTTAATTCCTCTCAACTAAAAATCCTCTGACGTTTTGATTTGGAGGCTCTTACAAATTTAATGAGCCTCCATACTAAGATTAGGGGTTTTAAACAGCCTTCGTTCACTATAGTAATGAGATTCTTACTCGCGAGAGTAAGGGAATTAAAAATAA
>MDTA01183033.1_pt1 | contig 23795 bp, 22 predicted proteins | sample 811151 | NCBI WGS metagenome assembly MDTA01 (sample SAMN05326648, study PRJNA326480) | marine metagenome | isolation source: seawater | place: Indian Ocean: South | collected 2010
AACAGGAACACTAGAAACAGGAACACTAGAAACAGGAACACTAGAAACAGGAACACTAGAAACAGGAACACTAGAAACAGGTGCAACAGCAGTCTCTAATGTTTTTTGCGCAACCTCTTCCGAATCATAAAAAATAAAAAAGTAGGCACTAGCGAGACCCGCACAAACAACCAAAACTGCAAACATCCAAGATAAATTAAACCGTTTTTTCCCATCTGTATTTATCTTCAGATCGAAAACAGAACGGTCGTCAAGAGAAATCACAGATGGTTGAGAAGGAGGAGCAACTGGTTTTTTGACCACCTTTTCAGTAGCTCCAAGATCTTCTCTAGTAACAATTGGAAGTGAGCCTGTAGGTGAGTCACCATGCCTGTTCCAGTACAAGGCACCTATAACCGCTGCAAATTCTGGATTGACTCCTTTGGGACCATAAGAAGCCAAAGCTGCCAATGAACGATTTTCCTCCAAAACTTTTATGTTCTTTATTCGTGCACGGCTAGCTGCCTCTAGACAAATATCTTCACTCGGCCCTTCCTCGGTTATTACCAATAAAACTTCATCTGGATAAACATCAGCGACTCTAAGACAGCGTGCAAGGATTATGGATAAAAGATGCGCTAAAGATAAATCATCAAAAACTGGATTCTCTTGAATTTCCAAGTCACCAGTACTGCCAAACTTTTGAAATTGGTCAGGCTCTGCGCTGGGCGGTTTTCGAACTTTCTTGGAGTGAATTTGGGAATCTAATAGTTCTTGTATAGTTATTCCGGCTTTAGATTCTGCAAGTGCTAGAAGGTCAATCTGCTCGTCAACTTCTACAGCAGCAAAAACAAATTGTTTACCTAAATGTATGGTTAATGCAGTTTTCATTTATTTGATGCCTCTTATGCGAGTTTGACATTATCATCCGTTGAACAACTCATGTAAAGAAAAAAAATACTGTAAGTCAAATCTTTATCGCATATCGCTCAATCTAATGGCATCCTTAAAAGTGATGGACCTTAGACAATTAAATCATTTAATAGCAGTAGCAGAACATGGAAGTTTCTCGTCTGCTGCAAGATCACTACACACTGTCCAGTCAAACGTATCTAACCATGTAGCAAAGCTAGAGAAAGAACTTGGAACCGTACTTTTGGACCGTAGGACTATGCAACCAACACCTGAGGGGCATGCTGTAATAGGAAGAGCTCGAAAGATTCGGGCTGAAATAAATGCAATTTCCGACGACCTCCTCACGATAAACGAAGAAGTAGAGGGTCAAGTTCAAATAGGCTGCATAGGAGTAACAGCTCGCTGGATCATAACTCCTTTACTTAAAAAACTAGGTGAATCATTTCCTTCTCTTCAACCCAGACTTATAGACGGAAATACAAATTCACTCACTCAAAAAATTCTTTCTGGGGACCTAGATCTAGCGATTATCAATGCTCCTGCCATGAATGCGAATTTAGAGTCAGAGACATTATTCGAAGAGGAGCGAGTAATTATCGCCCCTTCTAATCACCCATTAGCTGAATATGATTCAATAGCTGTTGACGATCTTTCAAGTTATGAAATGATGATGACTTCTCAAGGCACAATCTTTCGTGACTCCTTAGACGAAGAACTATCTTCTGTCGGTGTTGAAATAAAAATTACTGCTGAAATAGATGGACTTAGACTTTTAGCTTCTTTAGCTTTCCAAGGTCACGCTCCAGCCATTCTTCCTGCTAGCGCTGCTTACGGTTATCCAGACAACAACTGGGCTCTTATAAGAATCAACGGTCTAAGATCACGACCCGTATCACTAATACGAAACAAAAGAATGACCCCTTCATTGCCTTCAAGAGCAACTAATGAAGTTATACATGAAGTGGTTAAAAAAATTGGTCCAAACCAACCCGGTATAGAGGTGCAAGTATAAAAATGAGCCTTGAGTCTAATAACTTCGTAAAAATTCGTGGCAAAACTGAAAGTTCTGTCATTTCAAATGTGATCTCTTTTTCTGGCCGCAAAGTGATGCAGGTGGAAATTGGAGCAGGCGATAGTAAATCAATAAAACCGATTGATGGTGAAAATCTTGCGGCCGCAGCAAAAATAGCTCATGAAAAAGGCATGCCAATAATTTGTTTCGTCGAGTCTTCTGGAGCAGACATCCTGGAAGGAGTTGCCGCAGTACATGGTTGGGGTGCAGCAGCTAAGGAATTCGTAAAGTGCTCTGGAAAAGTACCCATAATTTTTTGTGTCACCGGAGCTACAGTTTCTGGACCGGCTTTGCTTCTGGGGCTAGCAGATTTTGTTGTAATGGTTGAAGATAGCTATGCCTTCGTAAGCGGACCCCGGATGGCTGAACTGTTTACCGGTGAAAACACCACCAATGAAGATTTAGGTGGAGCAGCTTTGCATGATAGAAATACTGGAGTTTCTCATTTCACGGTTGGGACAATTGATGAAGCCAAAGAACTAATTGGGCAATTACTTTCGTTTATACCTGACAACTCAGATGAAATACCAAATAAATGGGATTCAAGTGACCCTGCCGAACGATCAACTCCTGAAGCAGGCCTCGTTTTGCCTGATTCAATTTCAGACAGTTATGACATTAGAGATGTAATTAACTGTGTAGTAGACGAAAAGTTCATACTTGAATCTCGTGGAAGTTGGGCATCTAATCTCGTTACTGCGTTTGCTTCTATTGCAGGAAGACCAGTGGGGGTAGTTGCAAACCAACCTCAATCCATGGCTGGGACTTTGGATATTCCTGCTTCGCAAAAAGGAGCTAGCTTTGTATCATTTTGTGATTCTTTCAATTTGCCATTGATTACCTTTGTGGACACATCAGGCTTCTACCCAGGAAAGGACCTTGAGTGGAGAGGGATGATCCGATACGGGGCACAAATGGCTTTCGCATACGCTAGAGCCACTGTTCCAAGGATTTGCATCACCCTCAGAAAGTCATACGGAGGGGCGTATATAGTCATGGACTCTCGTCACATGGGAAATGACCTAATGTTGGCATGGCCTTCGGCAGAAATAGCAGTTATGGGAGCTAAAGGGGCGGTCGAAATACTGCATAGAGATGCCAGTGAAGAAGAAAAACTTTTACTTGAAAGTTCCTACGAAGAAAAACTTCTTAATCCTTTTGTGGCAGCAGATAGAGGTTCGGTTGATCGAGTGATTGAACCAGCAGAAACAAGATCTGAAATTGCTGCAGCTCTTGATCTGTTATCCAACAAGAAAGAGCGTCTACCCAAACGTAAACACGACAATATCCCGCTGTAAATCCCATCAGGAAAACTGATTACGTTTGATAGATTAAAATAAAGAAAGGTTTGACACTGTGACCGAAAGTATAAGTATCACTGACAATAGAAGCGGAGATTCAGTAGAGATACCTATATACAAAAATGGTGTCGATTCAAGCGAATGGTCAAAATTGCTTCCGGGAATATGGTTCGATGACTCTTCATTTGGAAACACTTCTGGAGCCCATAGCGCAATAACAGAATTGGATGGCAACGAAGGATTCCTTAGGTACAGAGGATTTCCAATTGAACAACTAGGTAAGGAATGTTCTTTCCTCGAAGTCTCCTACCTTTTGCTTAACGGAGAACTCCCAACCAGAGAACAACTCTCACTGTGGGAAGAAGAGATACAGGAAGAGTCAACTATTCACGAAAACTTCCACAAACGCATCCTTGAAGGATTTAGAGATGACGCCCATGCGATGGGTGTTCTGGTATCAACTGTTGCTGCACTTTCTACGTTTTTCCCTGAAAGTAAAGAAGTGGAAGATCCTCTAGTGCGCAGGAAGCAGATTGTCAGACTGATAGCAAAAATGCCCACTCTCGCAGCAAGCGCTTACAGACGGAGTGTGGGAACTCCTTATGTTCTCCCTGATCCAGATCTTGACTACACAAATAACTTTCTTTCAATGATGTTCAGACCTGGCGATGCCGAGTACGAAGTAGACCCGATTCTGAAACGTGCTCTAGATCTTCTTTTTGTTCTACATGCAGACCATAGCCAGAATTGTTCAACCACTGCAGGTCGTGTAGTTGGTAGTTCTTTAGCGGACCCCTACCTGACAGTCTCTGCTGCTTGCTCAGCTCTTTCTGGTCCACTTCATGGCGGTGCAAATGAGAGCGTCATCCGAATGCTCGAAGAGATTGGTTCCTATGACCAAATCGATGACTTCATCAGTGCAGTCAAGGCCGGTGAACGACGTCTTATGGGTTTCGGACACAGGGTGTACAAGAATTATGATCCCAGAGCGAGAATTGTTAAAGATACAGCGCATGAGGTTTTCGAGGTCGTAGGCAAAAATCCTCTATTGGACATGGCTCTTAAACTTGAAGAAGTGGCACTTGCTGATGATTATTTTGTCAGTCGTAAGCTTTATCCGAATGTCGATTTTTACTCGGGTCTCACCTATCAGGCGATGGGATTTCCAGTAGAAATGTTTACTGTGCTTTTTGCAATTGGAAGAACTCCTGGGTGGCTTGCCCACTGGGATGAAATGCTCTCACAGGGTTCTCGCATAGCAAGACCTCGACAAATTTACACTGGTTCACCAGAGCGAGATGTCCAACCTATAGATAAGCGCTAATTACCTGACTCTTAATAGATCTCTATAGGAAAGTTCTTTATCGATTCTCTGTTCTGCGGGCAAACCCAAAACCCGTTCACCTAGGATATTTCTCTGGACCTCATCAGTGCCTCCGCGGATCGACATAGAGGGGCCAGTTAAGAATTCAATATGCTCGTTATCATCAATCAACATTCCTTGCGCTCCGAGAAATTCTTTCGATAAATAGGCTCGAAATTTAAATGCAATCACACTTCTCAATTTTGCTCCTGAACCGGCTGGACCGGAACTATTTCCCAAGGCCGATGCACGTGAAATTGTTAACTGATTAACACGGTGGAGCATGAATGCTTTCATCGCTTTTTGTCGTGAAATGGGGTCCTCCAAATAGCCTTTGGATTTCCAGTCCTCTAACCAGCTAGGAAGTCCTGTCGATTGATCTCCTCCCCCAAATGACCTGCCACCTAGGCTGGATCTCTCTAATGCGAGAGTATTTACCGCTATCTTCCATCCGTCACCCAATCCGCCAATGCGGTTTTTGTCTTCGACAACAACATCTGAAATGAAAACTTCACTGAAATGCCTATCTCCATTCATCTGTTCAATGGTTCTGACCTCTACGCCTTGCGAATCCATGTCCAAAGCAAACATTGTAAGTCCAGCATGTTTTACCATTTCTGGGTCTGTTCGAGCTAGACACATGCCCCATTTAGAATATGCTCCACGTGAGGTCCAGACTTTAGATCCATTTAGAACCCATTCTTCTCCGTCTTTTTCAGCGGTCATTCCGACGTTTGCTAAATCGGATCCAGCATCAGGCTCTGAGAACATCTGACACCAGATTTCTGACCCATTTGCAATCGGTTGAAGCCAGCGGTCCATTTGTTCGTCAGTGCCATGTTCCATCAAAACTGGCCCTACCAAACTTAAACCGACGCCGTAAGGGTAAAGGTCTGCTCCTTGGAACAAGCCTAAATTTCTTGAGATTCTGGAGGCTTCTTCAGGGGTTGAATCTCTTCCTCCGTGCTTTTTCGGCCATGTGGGTACCATCCATCCCTCTTCCACAAGAGCTTCTAGATAATTTCTACCTGATTCCAAATCGTCACTTCCAGCTCCCAATACTGTTTGAGGAAGTTCATTATCTAGTTTTGGCAATTTCTTGGAAATAGCTTCGTATATTTCTTCATCACTCAGAGACACATACTTATTCTGCCTTACAATTCGCCCAGTCCGCTGAATTCATGAAATTTGAAGCATTATGTCTATATGGAGGAAATTTTAGAAATCTCAAACAGTGTTCTAGATGATGTAATTTCAATTCGTAGGGAAATCCATACCTACCCTGAGCTGGGTTTGGAGAACCCAAAAACGCAAAAACGAGTACTGGAATCTTTGGAGAGTTTACCCGTCGAGATAAAAACAGGAAGAAACCTGACTTCTGTGGTTGCTGACCTTAAAGGAACCAAAGCATCCGAAGGGCCAACAATTCTTTTACGAGCTGACACTGACGCTCTCCCTATGGATGAAGACAGTGGAGAAGACTTTTGCTCTGTTAATCCTGGCCGTGCGCATGCCTGTGGGCACGACGCTCATACCGCGATGCTAGTCGGTGCCGCAAAAGTCCTCACAGAAATGCGTGATCAATTTTCTGGAACAGTCAGATTCATGTTTCAACCTGGAGAAGAAGGAGCAGGTGGAGCGAAAATTATGATTGATGAAGGAGTTTTGGAAAATGTGGACCGTGCTTTCGCAATTCATATAACACCGAATCTTCCAGCTGGCTATGTTGGTTGCAGACCGGGAGCGATGCTTGCCTCAACCGATGAGCTAAAAGTTACTGTTACAGGTAAAGGTGGCCATGCGTCAACTCCTCACCTTTGTGCCGACCCAATACCGCCAATGGCTTCAATGATAAATTCGCTTCAAACATCTGTCACACGAGAGATAAATGCTTTTGACCCTGCGCTAATAACGATTGCCCACATAGAGGCCGGAACAACCACAAACGTGATTCCAGAAACAGCTTTCTTCGAAGGTACAATCCGATGCGTTTCTGAACATACAAGGAATCAGATAAAGGAATCCGTAGTAAGGGTTTGTGAACAAATTGCTAAAGCTCACAAATGTCTTGCAAACGTCTCAATAACAGAGGGTTACCCAGTCACAGTTAACGATGCTGAAGAAGCCGCTCGTTTTGCTTCAGTTTGTGAACAAACAATCGGAAAAGGAAGTTTTTTTGAGTTCCCCTCACCTGTAATGGGCGTTGAAGACTTCTCATATCTTCTCCAAAAGGTCCCCGGTGTGATGGCATTTCTAGGTGTTTGCCCTGAAGATATTTCTGATTCATTAAGTGCCCCTCCCTGCCATTCGAACCGTATGCGTATCAGCGAGTCAGCTCTGTTATACGGTGTTGCATTACATACTGCAGTGGCACTTGAAGGAGTTTAATTATGAGTGTGCAAATTGATGACTTTTGCAGTCTTATGGAACTTGAAGAACATGGACCAGACGTTTATGTAGGTACAAGCCCCGAATATCCGTGGGGTCGAGTTTATGGAGGGCAAGTTGTGGCTCAAGCTCTTCGCGCAGCTGCATCAACAGTTGAAGAGAATCGTCAAGTGCACTCACTGCATGCTTTTTTCATTAGAGGCGGCACCAGCGATGAGCCAATAAGGTACGAAGTTGACAGACTCAGAAATGGCCGCTCATTCACTACCCGTAGGGTGGTTGCCCGTCAGTCTGATGGCGCGATTCTCAACTTGTCTTGCTCATTTCAGATAGATGAGGAGCAAGTAGATATACAAGAATCCTCATTGCCGGATGATGCTGGAAATCCCGAAGATTTCGAATCTGAGAATTGGGCCCCATTGTTGGAAAGACGACCCACTCCTCTGTCATCTTCAGGAAGAGCTGCCACTTGGTTAAAAGTTCATGGGCCAATCCCGGATGATCCTATTCTTCAAGCCTGCGCTCTAGCATTTGCCAGCGATGATGTTCCTACAGAAGCCGTAAGCACTTCTCATCCTAAAATGGCTGAGATACGCGATGGGTGGAGCGGATATGCGGAAACCTTTATTGGTGCAAGCTTGGATCATGCGATCTGGTTTCATCGAAAAGCTAGAGCTGACAGTTGGCAGTTTCATGATTTTCGATCTCACGGTTTAAATGGCGGGCGTGGTCTTTCGACAGGAGAAATTTTCACTCAAGATGGTTTGCATGTAGCGACTGTCGCTCAAGAAGCACTCTTGCGAGAAAGAACTAGATAAAGCTGTAAAAAAGTAAATTAAAGTATAAGAATGACTGACAAAAACGTATCGATACTGTGGGAAGCGGTTGATTACATACGTGCGGAAGAAATAAAGAGAATTTTTCCCCAAGTTGATTTCATTGACGTCTCATCGGGGACTTTGGTTGACTCCGAAACTAATGGTGAGATCTTTCTAGTCTCGCCGACTCGCGATGCAGATGAGTTGCCAAAATTTCTAGATAAGGGAGTTAAGTGGGTTCACATTATGGCTCATGGGGTTGATGGATTACCTTTTGATTTGCTTGATGAATGTGTAGTTACTTGCTCTAGAGGAGCTTCTTCAGTCCCTATAGCGGAGTGGGTGTTGACTATGCTTCTAGCTCACACTAAGAAGATTCCCGAAAGTTGGATAACTGAAGAACCAAAAAACTGGTTTCTAGCTCCACTAGACACGCTTTCAGAAGCAACTGTTGCGTTACTTGGTTTTGGGTCAATTAATCAAGAAATTGCAAAAAGGTTGGAACCGTTTGGATGTCGAGTCGTTGCTTTTCGACAAAGTAAGAATTCAGATTCTGAGTTCGCTGTAGAAATGGCATCCACTTTGGAAGAAGCGGTTTCTGATGCAGACCATGTTGTTATTGGCCTTCCGCTGACAGATGAAACAAATCAACTTGTCGGCGACGAAGTAATGAAACTTATGAAGCCAGGAGCTCATCTGGTGAATATCGCAAGGGGTGACATTGTTGATCAAGATGCTTTATTTAAAAATCTTGAGTCAGGTCAGATAAGCCGGGCATCTTTAGATGTGGTAAGTCCTGAGCCTCTACCGGAGGGACACTGGCTGTATACCGATCCAAGAGTCATGTTGAGTCCACATATATCTTGGGCGAGTCCAGATTTTTTAGATCGCCTACATGAAATATTCATTTCTAATCTTGAAAAATGGCTTTCTGACATGCCTCTGGACGGTGTAGTCGATACCGGAAAGGGATATTGATGCCATGTCATACAGAATTGAAGATTTAATTTCTTACGGAGGTGCAAATGTCTTTGCCTGAGAGTTTTATTCAAATATCAAGCCGTGTTCGTAATTGGGGCAGATGGGGTGCTGATGACCAGTTGGGAACGCTTAATTTTATAACTCCAGAGGTCGTGAAAAATGCAGCTAAATGCATAAAAACTGGAGACACTTTCCCTCTTTCAGTAACCCTTGAAGAAAGTGGCATACAAGTCGGTTTCATACCTGGACGCATAAATCCGATTCTTGAGATGATCTCGGTTAATGAACCCATTGATCCTCAAGCTGGAATTGAAAGTTTCCATACGAGTGATGATGTAGTTCGAATGGGTCTGCAGGCTGCTACGCATTGGGACGGACTTTGTCATGCTTCGTACAATGGTTTTATTTACAACGGTTATTCGGCAGAAACAATTACTGAAAATGAAGGAGCGACGCTTTGTGGGATACAAAATCTTAAAAGTGTTTGTTCAAGAGGTGTGCTTCTTGATGTAGCAAGGGCAAAAGGAGTTGAGATTCTTGAATGCCCTTATGCGATAACAGCTGAAGACCTAGAAGAGGCGGCTTCTTTGGGAAATGTGGACGTAAAAAGTGGAGACATTGTGTTAGTTAGGACAGGAAGGATGTCCATATATGAGTCTGAAGGTGGCATGGCCTATTGCTTGGGACCTTCAGGAGATGGTTCAAATGCAGGTTTTTCTTTATCAACAGTTGAATGGTTGTATGAACATGAAGTAGCTGCAGTTGCAAATGACACTCTTGCTTTCGAAGTGTACCCTTCTGAAGATGTGCCTATGGCTGTCCACATGCTCCATTTAGTGGATATGGGTTTAACACAAGGGCAAAACTGGAACCTTGAATCTTTAGCCAAATCTTGCAATGAAGATGGGGTTTATGATTTTTTCTTAAGTGCCACACCGGAACCTTTTCTTGGGGGTGTTGGTTCTCCCGTTGCTCCTATAGCGATTAAATAACTACCTGAGCCATATGCCACAGGTGAAAAACGTCACCTTTAGAGTTTTGCTGCTTTTTCGCGATCAGAATTGTTTTTGAAAAAAAGAAACGGAAATCATGAAAACAGCAAATTTTTCTAACGAAATAAACCAAGTTCCTCTTTTCTCGGAGCTCTCCAGAAACGAAATAAAGTCTCTCAAAATGCTCATGACTGAAATTGGTATCAGTTCCGGCAGAACCGTTGTTCGTGAGGGTGATGTGGGAAGAGAATTTATGATTATTCTCAGTGGAACTGCTTCAGTGAGCAAACAGGGAAATAAGTTCGCCACTTTAGGACCTGGTGATTTTTTTGGTGAATTGAGTCTTCTTGGTAAAGGACCACGGTCCGCTACAGTTACCGCTGAAACCGACTTGCAACTTAAAGCATTAAATAGACGTGAATTTGCAACCATGCTTGATAAAAACCCAAAAATTGCGGAGAAGGTTTTAGCCGACGCTCACAGCAGGGCCTCGGAAAATCCTCTTACTGAAAATATTTAGAATTAACCAACAAATAGTTTCAACTTATAGCTAAATATTTAATTAACTGCGATGCTGGACTTATGGAGAAAATCGCAGTAGTTGGTTCCGCTAATCTTGATTTGGTTGTTTCTGTAAACCACCTGCCTTCTCCAGGTGAAACAATTTTAGGAAGCAGTTTCGACAAAATTCCTGGTGGAAAAGGTGCCAATCAAGCGGTTGCTGCTTCAAAACTGGGGGGTCAAGTATCTTTTATTGGCTGTATAGGTTCTGACCAAGAGGGCAAGATAATCCGAGAAAATTTAGAAAATGCAAATGTTGATTGCGAATTTCTTTTCTCGTCTTCAAAAATGCCTACTGGAATTGCGATGATAGGAGTTGATAAAGATGGAAATAACTCAATAATTGTCAACCCGGGCGCAAATAGTGATCTGTCCCATGAAAAGATTGACAACGCTAGTGCTGCCTTGGAGTCAGCAAAAGTCGTTTTACTCCAGTTGGAAATACCAGTTTCATCTGTAGAAGCTGCTATTGATAGAGCAAAAGGAATCACAATCTTGAACCCTGCTCCTTCCACAAACCTTTCGAGCGGGCTATTAGAAAAAGTAGATGTTCTTATTCCTAACCAAGTGGAGCTAGCACATCTGTCAAATAAAAAAACCTTTCATGACATTGATGAAGTTGAAGATGCGGCTAGCGGTCTTGGAGTCGAAACAGTAATTACAACTTTAGGGAGCAAAGGGGCTTTAATTGTCTCAAATGGCGTTTCGGAGTTAGTCCCTTCACCAGCAGTTGAAAGTGTGGATACGACTGGTGCTGGTGACTCATTCTGCGGTTCAGTGGCTGAATTGTTATCACGGGGCCTTGACCTGAGTGAAACCGTAAAACGTTCTGTTGTTGCAGCAGCCTTGTCAACTACGAAACATGGAGCGCAAAACTCAATGCCTGAAATCTCTGAAGTCGACTCTTTCTTGAAACAAATCTAAAATTAACATATGGCGTCAGAAGTAAAACCGAAAATCATTCTCGACTGTGATCCTGGTGTCGATGATGCAATAGCTATCATTACGGCCAATAGATGGTCCGAGATCGTAGGTATTACTTCAGTCTCAGGAAATGTATCTATTGAACACACAACTTCTAATGCCTTGAAAATGAAATCTCTTCTTAATATTGATGCACCTCTGCATTCTGGGGCTTCAAGACCTATTAAGGCTGAGCCTTTTCATGCTTCACACGTACACGGACAAACTGGTCTTGGAAACACGGATCTTCCAGAACCTAGCCACTCGCCTGACTCCGATGATGCCGTTAGTTTCATCTTAGAAAAAACGCGTGAAGAGGAAGGCATCCATCTAGTGCCGATAGGACCACTGACAAATATTGCACTGGCTATCGAAGCAGATCCTTCTCTTGTTGATCGAGTTGCATCAATAACTTTTATGGGAGGTGGTGCGGGAGTGGGAAACGTAACCGCAGCGGCTGAATTCAATGTTTTTGCTGATCCAGAAGCAGCTGATTTAGTCTTTAAATCAGGCGCACCGTTAAATATGATTGGATTGAACCTTACCCATCAAGTCTTAATGGGTTCAGAGCACGCTGATTACTGTTACGGATTAAATACTTCAATAGGGAAAACAGCCGGAGATCTTCTTAATTTCAATGGAAGGACGCACGGAACTGATAAGGGGTCCAATCTTGGTGCAATGCACGACCCGTGCGCTGTTTTGGCCGTTACACATCCTGAGTTGTTTGTTAGCAAACCAAGATCTGTAGTAGTTGAGCTTGAGGGTTCTCATACTAGAGGTCAAACGTTAGTTGATGAACGAGAATGGGTTGAAGTGGAAAAAAACTGCAATGTGTTCTATGAGGTAGATTCAAAAAATGTAATTGAACTTATCCTTCAAGCGATTAGCGAGGCTAGTTCAGGTGGTTAACTGAAACTACCCAGAATCTTTCCTGGGCGGCTAGGCAAAGTCTGTACGTAGCTTCCATCAGAAATGTTGATGCTGAGTTTGTGTCAACCTCTGTCTTGTTTACTTCCCAAACAAAGCCGCGTTTTGGATGATCTTGCTTAAGTTGCCAGGTGGATGGAGCTTCGATTCCTTCATCACTTAGAATCGCACTGGCATTCCTTCCTGCTCCGTGTGACAGTCCTATCGAGACCAGTTTCTCTCCGCCTTCAAAAACTAAAGTTCCAATTGGCACTTGAGGTCCTCTCGCTGAGAACCAACTGAACAAACCTGCGGTTTCTCCCCGTTTGTCATCTTCGACAAATGGTTCTATATTTATCCAACCGCTTACCGACAGCACCTTTTCAAATGCCGCGGTCAATTCATTTTTCTGACTTTCGGAAAGTTCAAGAATCTCGTATAAGTAGTTTTGTTTCATAGTTTTTCTTTTATGAGAAGGCGTACTTTTTGCTCTATTTGATTTCTGATTTCTCTGACTTCTTCCAGCTTTTGATTAGCCGGATCATCTAGTTGCCAATCCAAATAAGTCTTTCCTGGAAGTATCGGACAAGAGTCTCCACAACCCATCGTGATAACTACGTCGACCTCTTGCATTAAATTGTTGTCGAATCGCATTGGAATGTTTTCAGAAATGTCTATACCTACCTCCGCCATAGCCTCTACTGCTATAGGGTTTATTTCTTTTGCAGGTTCTGATCCAGCTGAAAAAACTTTTGTTCTGTCGCCAGATAAATGCTGCAACCAGCCTGCCGCCATTTGAGAACGTCCAGCGTTATGCACACACATGAAAAGAACGCTTAAAGCCTTTTCTGCGTTGTCGGGCATACTTAATCGTTTTTTTGTGTTGCGGTTCGTGCTGCTCTTTCATCTTTACTTCTAATTAATTCAGGCGAGCGCGCCCACATCAGATCACCGTCGTAACTTAGTTTGTAGTCAGGTGTGAACTCTATGATTACCCTTGCAGGAGAATCCAAAAAATCTCTGAATACACTTGCCTGCTTTTCATCTGGTCTTAGGAAAGCTGCGAATTCAGGATAGAACCAGTCTTTTGTTTCTCGGTCGTCATGCACCACACAGTTTCCTTTATATGTAATTGTTTTACCTCCACCCATCGAAGTGCCTGTGCTGTTGATGCAGACTGAGGCTCTAGGGAATCTTCTTATGGCTGAAATCCTGGCTCTTCGTTCTGCTGCAGTCATCCAAATTTTTCCATCTTTTGGCAAATAAGCCATTACTACGCCGAAAGCTTCTCCTTGTTTATTTGTCCACATGAAAACACATTCTCGGTTTGTGTTAACTAGCTGTGTTTCTAACTCTTCGCTCAAAGCGCAGTCAGTGAGGTCTTCGTAATTATCTTCTGTCATGGTTTGAAACTAGAGGAATCAATGTATTTAAGCAACCGCTCGGTTAATTTCTCAGCATTTTCCCGTTTAAGACTCCAGTATGTTTACCGGACTCCATGAAAACTTCACCGTTTACGATTGTTGACGTGTATCCATTAGCTCGTTGTATAAATCTTCCAGCTCCTCCAGGAAAATCATTAACAATTTCTGGATACTCAAGAGACATGCCATTGAAATCTATGACGTTGATGTCAGCAAATGCGCCTTCCACCAGCCGGCCTCGATTTTTGATTCCAAAAAGATCTGCTGTGTCTGAAGTCATTCGACGAATTCCTTCTTCGAGACTGAACATGCCCTTCTCTTTCACCCAATAAGTCAGAAAGAAAGTTGGTTGACTCGCGTCCATTATTTGCTTGGAGTGTGCTCCTGCATCGGCTAAACCAAGTGTCACATATGGTCGTTTTAACATTTCTGCTGCTTCTTCCATTTTTTGATTTAGAACAGGAAGAATGAAAAGGCGTTTACCACCCATTTCTAACGCCTCGTCGATCCATTGTTCCGCAATGGACACTCCCCTGATTTTTGCTTTGCCTCCTATACTCTCTTCAGGTTTAAGATCGTGCCTTACCGGATTTTCAGGGAGGGCGTAAAACTTCTCCCAGTCGTATGGAAATTTTTCTATTCTTTCTTCCGCTGAGTCAATTAATCTTTTTCGTAAATCAGGGTCTGACATTCGAGAAATTTTTTCCTCCAACGGAAGGTCGATCAGCTTAGCCCATTCGTCAATGCGATCGAAGGGGGTTCTTGCACTCAAACCAAAAAGGACACCTATATGTTTAGATGTCGTTTGCGGGTGGAGATCAGCTCCGAGTTTGTTTTCTTCTTCTACGAATTCCAAAATTTGAAGGTGCAACTCAGGAGCTATGTCCACTTGAGTTAATCCAAAAGTTAAGGGACACTCAGCTAATCGACTAATATCGCCGTACATTTTTATTTCGTTTAGGGAATCGTCACCTCCTAACTTGGGAGCTGCTTCAAACACCGTGCCCTTGTGTCTTTTCATTACTTCGGCAAATGCCATAAGTTCGTCTTGCGCTGCAAAAGTACCTGGAACACAACGTCCGTCAGGAACTCTGTGGAGGAAAGTTCTCGAGGTTGAAAAACCAAGAGCGCCTGCTTCGAACGCTTCTTGAACCATGGGAACCATATTCGCAATATCTTCTGACGTTGCAGGTGTCTCCTCTAACGAGCGTTCACCCATAGCAGCTAGACGAACGGCACAGTGTCCAACCATGCCGCCAACGTTTACACCTTTCGGCAGAGTTTCAATTTCATCTAAATATTCACCGTATGAAGACCAGTTCCATGAAAGCCCAGTAAGGATGCTTTCTGCTGGGATATCTTCAACCGATTCCATCATTTCAGCAAGGACTTTTGAACCACCTTTAGCAACAGGAGCAAAAGTTACTCCACAATTTCCCAAAACTACCGAAGTTACTCCGTGCCAACATGAAGAACTAGCGATCGGGTCCCAAGCCAGCTGGGCGTCCAAATGGGTGTGCACATCTACGAAACCAGGGGTTACGATTTTGCCCTCAGCTTCTATTTCTTTTTTTCCTTTTTCTTCTACTTTTCCTATTTCAACTATTCGGTCGTCTTTCACTGCCACATCGGCTGTAAAAGCATGGGAGCCTGTTCCATCAATGACAGAACCTCCTCTGATAACTAAATCAAATGTCACTTGTATTCCTTTGGTCAAAAAATCGTAGATTCATAAAGCATCGCTCTTAAAAAAACTCCGTATAGCTGTCAAGAGTCTTTAATACTTCTTCTCTTGTTCCTGCAGGCACTCTCAAAATAACTTCGTTTACACCTAGTTCTTCAAAGTAACTGAGTTTTCCTCTTTCCGGAATTGTTCCAAATGGAATAATTGAAATTTCCGAGAAGTCCCTATCTTTGGAATCACAAATTTTTTTCAACTCTGCAAGTGATGCTTTCACACCTGAACCCCCAATTGGCATCCATCCATTTCCAAATTCTGCAATATGGTTAAAAATTGTCGGACCAGAGGCTCCGCCTATCAAAACTCTTGGACCATTTTCTTGAACTGGCTTCGGCCAAGTCCAACTTGGATCGAAATTCACAAATTTTCCATGGAATTCAGCTTCTTCTTTTGTCCAGAGTTCTTTTACTGCGAGCATCGTTTCACGAACTCTTTCTCTACGCGTAGAAAACTCAACTCCGTGGTGCGACATTTCTTCACGATTCCATCCGTAACCGACACCCATCTCAAAACGGCCATTAGAAATTGTGTCAAGAGTGGAGGTGCTTTTCGCGAGATTTATCGGATCATGTTGGGCTACGAGAAGAACTCCAGTTCCTAATCTGATTCTTGTGGTGACCGAAGCTGCTGCTGCTAGAGAAATTAGAGGGTCTGGCAATCTTGGATAATCTTCGGACGCTATTCCGCTAACGGCAGGAACTGGGGTTTTTTGACTTGAGGGTATGTGAGAGTGTTCAGGTATGAACACAGAACTAAAACCTCTTAGTTCTGCTTCAACTGCCAATTCTCGAATATCTATACACCAGTCAGTGAGGTGAATGGTTATTCCTAAGTCCATTCATGAAGAATAGGTGCGAATTGTGTCCAGTGGTAATTCTTGACAAGTCTTATATATATTTGCTTTTAACTACTACTTGCAAAGGAGAGAAAATGCCTCATTTTATGGTTAAAGGAAGCTATACAGCTGAGGGCTCTAAGGGGCTTTTAGGTGAAGGTGGCACACCTAGAATCGAACAAGCTAAATCATTGATTGAATCTCAAGGCGGGAGCCTCGAATGTATGTATTTTTCCTATGGAGAAGACGACATAGTTGGAATATGTGAAATGCCAGACAATGCTTCAGCAGCTGCAGTGAGTTTGGCTGTTTCTTCAACAGGAGCATTGACTGTCAGTCTTACACCTCTCATTACAGCAGAAGAGATAGACGGTGCTTCTGAGAAGGCGAAAAATCTTGCTTATAGGCCGCCTGGTACTTGAATCTTTTAACTGAAAGAAAATAGCTTTAACACAATTTTTGATTTAAGAAAATCAAATCTTAAAAACGTCGCCTTTATATGAGTCGACTGTCGTGAATTCTTCAACAGCGCGCCTATTAAGGCGAGAAAGTTGTTGTAGTGGTTTACCTAGCGGAATCATCGCGGCTATCGCATGGTCTTCCGGTAGGTCTAATAGTTCACGAACTGATTCTTCTTCCGGAACTACCGCTGTAGTTATTACGCCACCTAGTCCTTCATTTCTTGCGGCCATGAGTATGTTCCACACAAGTGGATAAACAGAAGCTCCGGTGACTATCCCTATCCTGTTGAGGTCTTTGTCCATTGAGGCAACTTCAGAAAGATCAACGCTTACGATCAGAAGCAAGGGCACTTCATCCAACTTGTTGAACATTTCGAAATCATGTCCAGTTTTTGTTTCAATTTCTTGCAACGATATAGAAGACGGTTTGATGGTGTTATAGGGAACCTCTCCAGCTTTTTGTTGAGCGGCGTAAAGCAAAAGAACAGATTCGCATAGTTGACCTAATTTTCTTTTTTTCTCAGGGTCTTTAACCACAATTATGTGTGCCCCTTGACGGTTTCCTCCTGAAGGGGCAAAGCGTGCATTGTCTAGAATTCGGTGAATGACTTCATCTTCAATTTTTTCATTTTTGAACTCTCGGCAAGCAAACGTTGTTCTCATTACTTCGAGTAGGTCCATGAGGGAATACTAAGACTAATTCCGTGACAACATCGCCACGGGACCGGCAACGTCCCAGAATGCATCTAATTGGCTGTAAGGAATAGTTATGGACATATCGTTTGTGCCAGCTCCTCCTACTGTAAATGGAGCGAAAGATAAGACCAGCCCTCCTTTTGTCAGGTTAAATCTGTTGAAATTTGTGATTTGAGGACCGGCCCCAGTGAACATTCTTTCGTCTGTCCAGTCCTTATTATTTAGTTTTGCTATTGAAACCTCTGATAATGCTGTCAACCAAGCTGAATTGGGGTTGAACAGTTGATCTATGGTCATTGGTTTACCTGTTGACAGGTCAAATGTTTCAGTTCTTATCTCTGATTGAAAGCTCACGAGATTAGGCATAAGTATTCTTCGATCACTCCTAACGCTGAAATATTCATCTGTTGCCAGCATGACTTCATAGTTGTTTTGAAGCCACATGCATCGATCAACAAATGCCCTGCAGGCGTATCCTGATTTCTCTATGTGTCTGGTTATTTCTTGTAGGAAACTTTTTATATCTGATTGTATAAGTCCTCTAATTCGGCCATTAACTTTCGGAGATTCTCGTGGGCCTTCTATTCGAGGCCAACTTACGTAAACTTCGATTTTGCCTGAGTCTCCTACTGGTTGAAGATCAGGGCCATATGCAGCTAGGTCTGAGTCAATGTTGCAAGAAAGGTCTTGTGTGATGACAGTTGGGCCATCTGGGAAATCTCGTTCGTCTGATTTTTTGCGTGGAACGATAAGAGTTTGACCTACTTTCAATTTGTTCGGGTCGCTCATTGAATTGGCCCGCATGAATTCATCAACAGTGGTTTCAAATCTTTTTGCAATCACACCAAGAGTGTCGCCAGATTTGACAGTGACTGTTTGTGGACCTTCTTCGACTGATTCGACCGGTTCTATTCCAATCTTGGATAAACATTCATCTGTTTTTTGATCTAACTCAGGTAATTCACGTGGCTCCCATCCCGGTATTTCAAGAGTCGGGAGGGTGGTTGTCGAAAGGTTTTCGGGAAAAAGATTTGCGTAGGTGGTAGTGACAACACTCTCTTGTTGATCATCGCTGCTTTCACCACAGGAAACACCAACTACAAGGAGTAAAGCTAAAAAACCGAAACGACAAAACAACATCTAAAAATACTCCATTAACAATGCCTGCTTACACAATATTGCCTCATTAAATCGATAGACATGATCCCAAACATTACAGTGCAGAGTAATACATTTAAAGAAAATGATCTCATGTGGCAAACAACGACATTAAATAAGGTTCGCTTTAGGCTTACCGCTTCAGCTTTCCTTCTTCTTTTCGTGGAGCTGGCTTTAATTCGCTGGTTGGGTGCCAACATCGTGTATTTGGCGTATTTCTCAAATTTTGTTCTCATAGGTAGTTTTCTAGGAATTGGTTTGGGGTTTTTATGGGCAAGTCGTTCAGAGAGATCTTTATTCCCTCTGGCTCCCTATTTTCTCTCTGCGTTTATCATCTTCGTTAAATTATTCGATGTAAACATAGAAGTTGGTGGCAGCGACCTGATTTTTTTCGCTGATCAGCGTCCAGTCGGTCCTCCCAGATGGTTGATTTTGACAGTCGTCTTCTGTGTCGTAGCTGTTTGTGTTGCCTGTTTAGCTGATGGTGTTGCAAGAAGTTTTTCGAAACTTAAGCCACTTGATGCTTACCGGTGGGATTTAGTTGGTTCTATCGCTGGAGTTGCTTTTTTCTCAGTTCTTTCTTTTGCTGGCTGTCCCCCAGTTTTTTGGGCGGTAATAGCAGGCGTGATTCTTTTGGCTCTTTTACATGATGGAAATTTTAAAAACCTGTTTTTACGTTCAATAGCTGTTGCCGTATTTGTGGTGTTTCTAGCAATTGAGTCGATTGGTCCTAATAAAGCATGGTCGCCTTATTATGCGCTCTCTTGGGAGGATCATTCTTCGGGTGGTGTAGTCATGAAAATAAATGATGTCGCCACCTGGGGTCAGGCAGACATAAATGAAGAATCTCCATATGGTTTCATCTACGACATGTCTAAAAAGCAAGATCCTGGAGAGGTTCTTATAATCGGAGCTGGTTCTGGGAATGACGTTGCTGTTGCTCTCGGTCGTGGAGCAGAGCACGTTGATGCTGTGGAAATTGACCCGAAGCTTTTAAAGGTCGCTAAAAAATATCACCCTAATAAACCTTATGACGACCCTCGTGTTGAAACCCATGTCGATGACGGACGTGCATTTCTTGAAAGTAGTTCGAAGAAATGGGACATGATACTTTTGGCTCTGCCTGACTCTTTAACTGTGGTTTTAGGGCAGGGCTCTGTTCGTTTAGAAAGCTACCTTTTCACCGAAGAAGCGGTTGAATCCTACCGTGAGCACCTGAAACCGGATGGTGTTTTTGCCATGTACAACTTCATGAGAGAATCTTGGCTGGTCGACAGGTACGCTGCAACCCTTGCCGGTGAGTTCTCAGAGCCGCCGTGTGTGATAGACGCCGAAGCTCGGTTTCTTTCAGTTCTGGTAGCAACGGACACGCCAGGTTTGCTCGACTGTCCGAGTGGATCGAATTGGTCTGCCTCTATGGACACTCCTTCGCCGGTTTCTGATGATCAACCTTTCCCCTACCTTAGGAACGCCCACATCCCAGGTTTTTACCTTCTCACCACTTTACTAATTCTTTTGTTTTCAGCTTTTAGTGTTCGTGCGGCTGCAGGCTCTCTAAATGGTTTTCGAAGACATTACGACGTTTTTTTCATGGGTCTTGCCTTTCTGCTATTAGAAACAAAAAATGTGGTTCAATTCGCTTTACTTTTTGGCACCACCTGGTTCGTTAACGCTCTGGTATTTATCAGTGTCTTGTTTTCGGTCTTATTAGCTGTTGAAATCAGCCAGAGAGTTAAATTACCTAAACCGAAAATCCTTTACCTTTTTCTTGCTCTTTCTTTGGCGGCGAATTGGATAATCCCAGCGGAGTCATTGCTGTCTCTAAGCCCTGTTTTGCGACTTGTTTCGGCTGGCACTTTAGCTTTTCTGCCCATATTTATAGCCAATCTGATTTTTGCCGAACGTTTCGGTGGCGAGAAAGATTCAACAGTCGCATTTGGGGCAAACATTCTAGGTGCTGTACTGGGCGGGATTCTTGAATACACAGCACTGATGATCGGTTACCGTTCCCTGCTGTTCATAGTGGCTGCTGCTTACGCCTTGGCTTTCTTAGCTGATGTCAGAGAAAAATCAACTAATGAACTCTCCTTCTGAATTTTTATCTGATGTTTGCGTGATTGGTAGAGGGCTTTTGGGTTCCGCTGCTGCCCGTCACCTTTCGGAAATGGGGGTAAACGTTTCACTCCTCGGGCCGGATGAACCCTCTTCGCGTTCGCAGCACTCAGGTGTTTTTGGAAGCCACTACGACTCTGGTCGCATTACTCGAATCATCGACACTGACTTTTACTGCGGTCAAATAGCTAGGGCTTCAATATCTAGGTATCGGGACTTAGAAAATTCATCGGGTGTGGATTTTTTTAGGCCTGTTGGTCATCTAGCTGTTTCTCACGTTAATGATTACATCTCTGAAATCACTCACACAGCTAATTGTCTAGAGGTTGATTTTCAATCTCTCACCTCTTCTGAACTTGCAAATGCGTTTCCATACTTTTCTTTTACCGATGAGGTTTCAGGCTTATATGAGATTTCGACAGGAGGGTATGTAGATCCACGAAGTTTAATACGAGCTCAAAACGCGATGCTCGTTAAAAATGGGGGTGAAATTTTTACTGATACTGCTTCAAAAGTAGAGAGCTATGAAGGTTACTTTCAGGTCTTCACTGAGGATGGCACACAAATAAAAGCAGAAAATGTTCTGGTGGCTTCTGGTGTGTTTAGCGGAAGAATAATTGACAGCATCCAGAAATTGGATGTGACTATTTGTGAGAGCACAGTCGTGTTCGCCGAGTTAGATGAAAGTGATGTCGTCGAGTTGCAGCAGATGCCATCAGTTATCTTTAAGCAGGGGCATGAAGTTGAAAAGGGCGTTTATGTGCTTCCACCTATCCAATATCCGGATCAAAAAACTTACTTAAAAATAGGACATTCTGAAAGCCGTCCTATGTCTGATCCAGATACGAACTTGATCAAATGGTTCCAGGGGAAAGGTGATCCTGTGGTCGCTGAATGGCTGGAATCGCAACTTTTTAGCCTTATGCCAAGTGTCAGTTTCAAAAATATAGAAACGGAAAGTTGTGCTGTTTCCAGATCTTCTACAGGGAAACAATTTATCGACCGAATAGATGAATCTGGGATTCATGTTTTGTTAGCAGGTAACGGTTATTCTGCAAAATCTTCGGATGAACTAGGCCGTATCGCTGCACATAAGATAATTTTTGGTGAGGTGCCAGAAGAGTATTCTGACATTGATTTTAGAGTCAAATATAAAAGGATATAAGCCTTAAATGAGCCCTCAGCGAACAGGACGACGTGGGTCACGCCGTCGCCAAGATCAAGAACCGATAGTTCTAGAAGGCGTTGAAACTCTCACATACAACTTGACGCCCACTGAGGTTCTCACCGAGCAAGACATTCAAACCATCCACAACGCTTCGATGAGACTTCTAAGTGAAACCGGCATGCTTCTTATAGACCATGAGCCCGCTCTCGAGAACCTGAGAGCCAATGGAGCGAAGGTGGAAGGTGAAATGGTGTGGATAGATGAAGACACTTTGATGAATTTTGTCAATCTGGCTCCAAAGACTTTCACCCAGTTGGCACGTGACGACAGAAACAATGTTCCCGTAGGTGGCAATCGGATTATTTTCGCACCTGTGTATGGTCCGGCTTTCGTTCATGATCTTGACCAGGGTAGGCGACCTTCAACGATTGAGGACTTTCACAATTTTGCAAAATTGGTTTATATGACACCTGAACTTCACCATGCGGGTGGGGTGCTTGTCGAACCTAACGACATAGATGTAAATGAGAGACATCTCGATATGCTCATGGCTCATTTAACTCTTAGCAACAAGGCTTTTATGGGCAATGTCATTCATCCTGATAATGCTCGTGACACTGTCGAGATGAGTGAAATAATTTTCGGCAAAGAAGCGATCAGGGAGAATCCGGCATCTCTTTCAATAGTCAGTATCTCTTCACCAATGCGCATGGATGAACGCATGCTGAGTGTCCTGGAGGTCTACGCTGAGGCCAAACAGGCAATGATTCTCGCTCCTTTTATCATCGTTGGGGCTATGTCACCGGCGACTCTTGCAGCTGCTATAGCGCAACAAAACGCTGAGTCTCTTTTCGCTATTGCTTATGCTCAGATGCTTAACCCTGGAACTCCTTGCATTCAGGGTCCCTTTTTGCCAAATGTGGATATGAAGACCGGCGCTCCGGGTTTCGGTAGCCCTGAGAGTAATCTGGCTCTTTACGGAAGTGCGCAAATGGCTCGACATTACGGTCTCCCTTTCAGGTCAGGTGGCAACTACACGGCTTCGCGTATCCCTGACGCTCAGGCAGGGTACGAGTCGGCGAGTACGATCTGGCCTACTGTTCAGGGTTGCACGAACTTCATTCTTCACGCGGCAGGCTGGTTGGAGGGTGGTTTGACCAGCGGCTACGAGAAACTGATTCTTGATATTGAAACTCTGGGTGCTTTGACGAGATTCACAAACGGTATAGGAATGACGGAAGAAGATTTTGCTTGGGATGCTTATGAAGAAGCTGGACCTGGGAATCATTTTTTAGGTACGGCACACACAATGCGTCATTACAAAGATGCTTTTTTTCAACCGAAAGTTTTTGATACGGACAGTTATGAGAAATGGAAGGATGAGGGCAGTCTGACTGCCGGGCAACGAGCTAACACTGTTTGGAAGCAGATGCTTAAAGACTACGAAAAACCGCCTATGGAAGACTCTGTATTGGAAGAATTGAACGCTTTCGTTGATAAACGAAGAGCGGAAATCCAGAGCGGTAGCCCACGTTCTAATTGGAATAGTTGAGACTTGACGTAAAGGTCAGATGTCTTTGACCAGCCTCAAGGCATCGTAGATGGCCGCGTGAATATTCCGGCTCGCTACTGCGTCTCCTATCCGGTAAAGGTCAAAGAGTTTGCTGTCATCTTCGTTTCGGGGTTGCGGGTTTCCTTTTAGTAAAGCGTCGTAATCCACTTCTCCGCCGTTGTTTGAATAAGGTTTCAATTCGAAATACAAATCAGAGTTGGGTGACGTTCCATGGTCGACCACCACCCAGTCAGCTTCGCGAGTAACAAAATGGTCAGAATGGTCGCTCCCAATGTCTACTCTGAGCCTGGGGTTGCCTTTTTCGACTCTCAGGACCCTCTGATTCAGGGTCACACGTACTTCGTTTTCGTTGAATGATCGTGCATATGGAACATGGTTAACGCCT